>Ga0224529_1000545_pt1 | contig 27290 bp, 23 predicted proteins | sample CBST50metaG_FD_179893 | JGI IMG/M metagenome (GOLD analysis project Ga0224529, IMG submission 179893) | Peat soil microbial communities from Stordalen Mire, Sweden - C.B.S.T50 | ecosystem: Environmental > Terrestrial > Soil > Wetlands > Peat | place: Sweden: Norrbotten County, Stordalen Mire... | reverse complement strand
GATGGAAAGCGCCAGCGGAATTATTCCTCCCCAAAGGAGCCTTCAACTTCCAAAAGTTCTGGTCAGTTAAAATCAACAATGTTGCACTTGGAGCTTGAATCCGCCCTTCGTTTGCATCCTCATCCCTTCAATTTATGCAACGAGCGCCAGTTTCCCTGTCTCCCTATCTCGAAACTTTTTCTTCGCCTCCGGGTTCACACAGATGACAGCTTTCGCGCACCCCCGTCTAATCAGGGGTAAGCTGGAAGCAGGATTGCAGGCGCAGGAGAAAAAGATCATGAATTGGTCCTTGTTCAAAAAAGTTCTTTTGCAGGTTGCGGCGTGTGGATCGCTTGTGATCCTTGCCGGCGCGGTTGCGATGGCTCAGGACAACGCCGCGGCGTCCGCTCAGGCCCCCGGTGCCCGCTCGGACGGTCAGATCGAGATGGACGTGGTGCATGCCCTGGACGCCTCCAAAGCGCTGCAGAACGACATGATTACCGCGGCCACCATTCAGAACGAGGTCACGCTTGCGGGGACCGTCGCAAGCGAGGCATCGAGAGAATTGGCGGAATCGATCGCCGGCAGTGTGCCGGGCGTGACCAAGGTAAACAACAACCTCAAGGTCGGCAATCCACAGGCAGAGGCAGGCGGGCAGCCGCCTGCCGAAAGCCAGCCGGAAGATGATTCCGATCAGCCGGCTCAGGCTCAGGACAATCAGCCGTATCCTGTTCAAGATCAGCCACAAAATCAGGCTCAGGACGATCAGCCGTATCCAGCTCAGGATCAGGTTCCGCAGCCTGCGCCGGCGCGGCGTCAGTACGTGCCCGCGCAGCCTCCGGTGCAGGCCTATGAAGCGCCCAAGGGGCCGGTGACCGTTCCCTCGGGCACCTTGCTGCAACTGCGGACCAGCGAGCCGGTGAACAGCAAGCGCGCCAAGGACGGCGAACCGGTGCAATTTCTGCTGATTCATGACGTGAACCTCGGCGGCGTGCTGGCCATTCCGCGCGGCGCTACCGTTCATGGCGTGGTGACCGAGGTCAAAAACACCCAGTCCGGCGACCTGGGCGGCAGCGCCAAGTTGACGCTCCAGCTTACCTCGCTGGAGCTGGGCGGGCAAAACTACCCTCTCAACAGCGATCAATTTGTGGTAAGAGGTCCGAATAAAGCCGGACGGACTGTGAACAGCGCTCTGAGCGGCGGCATTCTGGGCACGATTATCGGTTGCGCAGCGGGCCGCGGCGCGGGCTGCGCCATTGGTGCCGGAGCGGGCGTGGCTGCGGGCACGGCGGCTTCAGCAGCTTCTTCCGGACCGGGCGTCTGGATTCCCTCCGAGGCGCTGGTGGATTTCCACCTGACAGCCGCACTGACGGTCAAGCCGGTCAGCACGCAGGAGGCCGCCCGGCTGGCGCAGGGGCTTTATCCCGGCGGGCCGGCGCTTTACCGGCGCGATGGCCCTTATGGCAGTCCGTATTATGCCTATCCGCCGGTGTACTTCCACCCGTATTATGCCGTGGGCGGGGGCTACTACTGGCGGTAACGACCGCGATTGACGTTGTACACAATGGGCGTCCCGTTGCCGGGACGCCCATTGTGCTTGCAGGAAAAGCCCGCGTCCAGCTCTCTGTCGTCTATAATGGCAGAGAATCGCATCGAGCGAGAATTGCGCGCCTGGTCCGATGCCCGCCGCCAGCCTCAACCGCGCTGGCGAAACGGGCGCGAGCCATCCACACATAGAGAGTTGAAGGTCCTAGTCCATCCATGATTCGTTTCCTGCAAAAAGACAGCCGTGTCATCAAGGCATTCTTCGTCATAATTATCGCCTTCGCCTCGGTAGGCATGGTGATCTACCTGATTCCCGGCCTGACCGGCATGGGCACCTCGACCGCGGACGTCTACGCCACCATCTTTCCTCACTGGTATACCCATTTTCTGTCTACGGGCATCACGGTGAGCCGGGAGCGGGTGAGCCAGATGGCCCGTCAGCAGTTGCAGCGGCAGAACCCGGAATACGCTGACAACCCGATGATCGTGCGTCTGGTCGAGCAGCAGGCTGGGCAGCGCCTGGTCCAGCAGCAGGTTCTTCTGGCTGAAGCCCGCAAGGTGGGCATCAGCGCCACGGACGACGATGTGAGGCATTTCCTGCATCAGGGCCAGTTTGGTGCGTTGCTCTTCCCCAACGGCCAGTACATCGGCACGGACCGCTATGCCGACTTTGTCGCCCGGCAGTTCAACTTGTCGGTGGCGCAGTTCGAGCAGGAAGTGCGGCAGGATATTATCATTCGGCGGCTGGAGTCGCTGGTGACTGCCGGAGTCACGGTCGGCGGCCAGGAAGTGCGCGACACCTATCGCAAGCAGAACGTCAAGATCAAGTTCGCCTACGCCGTGGTTGCCTCCGACGACCTGCGCAAGACCATCAATCCCTCGGATGGCGAACTGGAGAGCTTCTTCCACAAGAACGGCGCACGTTACTCGACGGCCGTGCCGGAGCAGCGCAAGATTTCCTATTTTGCCTTCACTCCGAATGAGCTGCCGGGCGGCCTGCCGCAGCCGAGCCCGCAGGAAGTCAAGCAGTTCTTCACCGCGCACCAGGCCGACTATTCCATTCCGGAGCAGGCCCGTTCGCGCCACATCCTCATTAAGGTGGCCGCCGGCGCCGACGCCAAGACCGACGCCGCGGCCAAGGCCAAGGCCGAGGGACTGCTTAAGCAGATTCAGCACGGCGCGAACTTCGCCGATCTGGCCCGCAAGAACTCCGACGACCCTGGCAGCAAGGACAAGGGCGGCGAGCTGGACCTTGCCCGCCGCGGCACGATGGTGCCGGAGTTCGAGAAGGCGCTCTTCAGCCAGAAGATCGGCGACACGCAGATTGTGAAGAGCCAGTTCGGCTACCACATTTTGCAGGTCGAAGAGCGGCAGGCGGCGCACACCGAGTCTTTGAACGAGGTGCTGCCCACCATCCAGGCCACGCTGATCCGTCAGAAAGCGGCAGCCGTGGAAGAGAACTACGCGCGCGCGCTGGCCTCCGAGGCCATTAAGAACGGCTTGGCGAAGACCGCCGCCGCCCATCACTTGCAACTGGCGACCTCGCCGCTGGTCGGCTCGCACGACGTGATTGCCGCGCTGCCGGACTCCACTCAGATTATTGCCAAGGCCTTTGAATCCCGGCAGAGCGATCCGCCGCAGATAGCGCCTACCGGCGAAGGCTACGCGATCTTCCAGGTCGCTGGCGTCGCCCCGGCCCATGCGCCGAATTTTGCCGATTGGAAGAGCCACGTCGCCGACGACTATCGCAATGAGCAGCTTCCCGGCCTGTTGAACCAGAAGACCAAGGAATTGGCCGACAAGGCCAAATCGTTCAACGATCTGGCCAAGGCCGCCAAAGCCGTCGGCGCAACCATGCAGACCAGCGACCTGATCGGCCAGACCGGCCAGGCGCCTGACTTGGGCCAAGTGGGCCAGGTGGCTCCGCAGCTTTTCAACTTGAAGCCCGGCGACCTGAGCGGGCCGATCAATGCGGGCCGGACCGGCGTGGTGGCAAAGATTCTCGACCGGCAGGAACCGAACGCCGCTGAAATTGCCTCGAACTTTGGCCAGACCCGCGATGGAATTCTGGAGCAGCGCCGCTCGGATGCCTTCAGCGTTTTTATGAGCACGCTGATGAATGACTACAAGAAACACAACCGCATTCGGATGCCCAAAACAAAAGGCGAAACCGCCCCGGATACGGATAACTAGGAGCGTAACCCGCATAAAGGCCCGCATCCGTGATTGGATGCGGGTTTTTTTTGCGCCTGAAGCCGATCATCGGATCGTTCTTTGCTCCGATCCAGCCGATAATGAAGAAATGGAATTCCAGCGTTCCTCCGGAGTATTGCTGCACGTCAGTTCGCTGCCCTCCTACGGAGGCATCGGCGATCTGGGGCCTGCCGCCTACCAGTTTCTGGCCTTCCTCGCGCAGGCCAAGCAGCACGTCTGGCAGGTTTTGCCGCTCTGCCCCACCGGCTACGGCAACTCGCCCTATGCGGGCACCTCGGCCTTCGCGGGCAATCCCTTTCTTATCAGCCTGGAACTGCTCTCCGATTGGGGCTGGATTGGCCCGGAGCGCATCGCGGATTTGTCTGGCCGCGGCGCTCCGGTGAACTTTGAGGACGTGGTGCAGCGGAAGCTGCCGCTGCTTTACGAGGCGGCGGGCAATTTCCTCGATCACGGGCCGCTGGGAGCGAATCACGCCCCCAAGCTGGCCGCGCAGTGGACGCAGTATCAGCAGTTTTGCCAGACGGAAGCAGTCTGGCTCGCCGATTATGCCCTTTATACTGTCTTGCGCCGCCAATTCAACACCGGAGCGTGGGTCGAGTGGCCGGAGCCGCTGCGCCGCCGCGAGCCGCAGGCCCTGGCCGAGGCCGCCCGCCAGCACGCCCGCGAACTGGCCCAGGAACAGGCGCTGCAGTTTGCCTTTTCGCTGCAATGGACGCAGCTCCGTCAGGCCGCCGCTGCCAGCGCCATCCGCATCATGGGCGACGTGGCCATCTTCGTCAGTATGGATTCGGCCGATGTCTGGGTCCATCCCGAACTCTTCGATCTGGACGAGGAATTGAAGCCCATCCACGTCGCAGGCGTGCCGCCCGACTACTTTTCGCCCACCGGCCAGCGCTGGGGCAACCCGCTCTATCGCTGGGATGTGCTGGCCGCGCGGGGCTTTGACTGGTGGATCGAGCGCCTGCGCCGCGCCTGCGAGTTGTATGACATTGTCCGCCTGGATCACTTCCGCGGCTTCGAGTCCTACTGGGCGATTCCCGCCGAAGAAAAGACGGCGGTCAAAGGCGAGTGGATCAAAGCGCCGGGCCTGGAGCTCTTCCAGACGCTGGAGACGGCCCTGGGGCCGCTGCCGCTGGTGGCCGAGGACCTGGGTCTCATCACGCCCGAAGTGGACGCGCTGCGGCTGGCTCTGGGGCTGCCAGGGATGAAGGTGCTCCAGTTCGGCTTCGGCGACAAGGGCGCGCACATTCACCTGCCTCATCGCCACACTCCCGCCACGGTGGCCTACACTGGCACGCACGACAATAACACCACGCTGGGCTGGTGGAAGTCGGTTGGGGCGGTGGAACGCGGCGGCGTTGAAGCTTATGTGGGACCGGTGAACGACGACCCCGTCTGGCCGCTGATCCGCGCCGTCGAGGCCAGCGTGGCGCAGATGGCGGTGGTTCCCGCGCAGGATTTGCTGGATCTGGGCGCGGAGGCCCGCATGAACACGCCGGCCGTCGCCGCGGGCAACTGGAGCTGGCGTGCGCCGGAGTCTGGCTGGCCGCCGGAGCTGGCCGCGCGTCTGGCCGCGCTGATCGATGTGACCGACCGCGACAACGATCCGCTGGCCGGGAGCGTTGCCGCGCCGCTGGGGTAATCTGCTGAACAATTGCGTAAATATATCAACCACAAAGATACACTGAACAAAAGTGTCCAAATCTGACACAGTTTTGCCATGCGGCACTGGGTTCTTGGCAGGCAAACTGTGCCCCCTCCCCCCCCTACGCAAGGAGAAACCCCATGGCAGATCACTCGAAGATGAAACTCCCACCCCACGAGGCACAGGCTGCCTCTGGGGGCCCCCGGAAACTGGGCCGCAAGGCCATCAAAACCGACACGCGCACGCTGGCCTTCGGCGACTACCTGACCCCGGCGCTGCCGCCGCCTCCCGCAGCCGCTGACTGGACCCACGGCATTGACAATTGGGGCATGATGCTCAACGACACGCTGGGCGACTGCACCATTGCTGGGCGTCAACACGCCATCCAGGTTTGGTCGGTGAATCTCGGCAACGAAATTACGCTTCCTGACGCGGACGCGCTGGCGGCCTATGAACAGTGGTGCGGGTACAATCCAGACGATTCTTCAACCGACCAGGGCGGAATTGAGTTGGATGTGCTGACCGACTGGAAGCAAAAAGGCGGCAGCTTGGATGGCCACCCGCTGCTGGCCTTTGCCGATCCCAAGCCCGCCCGGCTGATCGAGATTCGTCAATCGATCGCGCTGTTCGGCGGCGTCTACATCGGTCTGAGCCTGCCGCTTACGGCGCAGAAGCAGGATGTATGGGACGTTGTGCCCAACGGCGGCGACGATGCCGAGCCTGGCAGTTGGGGCGGGCACGCGGTTTTTGTGCCCAAGTATGACGCCAACGGCTTTACCTGCATCACCTGGGGCCAGCCGAAGATCATCACGCTGGCCTTCTGGAAAAAATACTGCGATGAAGCTCACACACTGCTTTCGCCCGACTGGATTGCCGCGCAGGGGGCACCCAGTGGCTTTGATTTGTCACAGTTGCAGGCCGACTTGAAGGCCATCCGGTAGCGCATCGGGCACAAATCGCTTTTTCACGCGTCCAATCCGTTGCAGGGGCATCCGAAAGCTCCCCCCGAGGTGGTTTAATACCTTATGGGGGGAGCACTGCCCGCATGGATTGGCGGCCAGCTTTCGTATACCCCGTGGAGGTAACCCGATACCGATGTCTTCTTCTCGCCGTCTTGCCCTTTTGCTGGCGCTAAGTTTCGCCGCCGTGCCCGCCGCTTTGGCTGAAAGCTCCTCTTCGAGCAGCAACCCCGCGGCTGCCGGCCCGGAGGCCGCGCAGGATCAAGCCCAGGCCGGGCCAACGCAGGGCCAGTTGAGCGTCCAGGCTCGTATCCGCGCCCGCCGCGCGCAGCGCCGCGCCGCGGCCATCCACGAGAACTACGACCACCGCTATGAGGCGTATACCGGGATGGGCTATTTGCGCTTTACTCCTGGCTCCAAGCTCGAGCGCGCGCACCAGTACGCCTGGACCGTCGGCATGACGCGCTACTTCGACGAGCGGCTGGGTGTGAATGTTGAAGGCCGCGGCTACTACGCCACCGCCTACGTGGGTGGTCTCAACAACATCTCCAACAATGCGATCACCAACGCGGCCATCAGCGAGTACACCGCGTTGGCCGGCCCCACCTACCGCTTCTACCTGCAGCCCAAGTATTCCGTCTCCGGCCGCGTGATGGGCGGGTTCATCCACGGGAACTTTTCCGGCGACCTGGGCAGCAACTATAAATCCACTCAGTTCGGCCTCTGGCCGGATGGGAATTCCTTGGCGGTCAGCGCCAGCATTCCCGTCGAGTACAACGTGACTCCGCGCCTGGCCGTGCGCGTCGCCCCGGAATATTTTCTGACCAACTTTGGCTCGAAGCAGCAGAACAGCCTCGGCTTCACCACCGGCATCATTGTTCGCTTCGGCAAGCAATAGCGGAATCTGCCCAGGGTTGCGGCGCGGCTCGTGTAGTTTTCCGCCAGCGCCGAAGCTCTGTTATCCTAGTCAATTACAGGAGTGCATACCATGGCCAAGAGCGTCAACAAAGTTATTCTATTAGGCAATGTGGGCAAAGACCCGGAGATTCGTTCGACAGCCAGCGGCGCCATCGTGGCCAACTTCACGCTGGCCACCAGCGACCGCTTTCAGGATGCTCAGGGAAACTGGCAGGATCGAACCGAATGGCACAATTTGGTGGCCTTCAAACGCACCGCGGAAATCGTTCGCGATTACGTGAAAAAGGGCTCGAAGCTGTACATCGAGGGCAAGCTGCAGACGCGCAGTTGGGACGACAAGGAGTCCGGACAGAAGCGTTACAAGACTGAAATCGTGGTCTTTGACCTCTCACTGCTCTCCGGCCGCGACGAGAACGCGGGCGGATACAGCCATGCGGCCAGCGCTCCGGCAACGGCTGCCAGCTTTGATCAACGTCCGCCGGCCTCCGCTGCCGCCCAGGACGAGACCCTGATCTCCGACGACGACATTCCTTTCTAGGAAGCTGACCGCTTGAAGTTGTACCAATGCTGGGTTCCCCAGGTCTCGCTTTTGAGACCTGGGGAACCTAGAGTTCAAAGGTATGAAATCTTCCGGCCAGAGACCTAAAACCCTTCCAGCAGATCGGCCACCAACTGCCGCGCAAACTCGCGCGAGAGTCGCTGCATGGCCGCCGGATTTTCCTGGAAGAAGCTCGGTAGGTCGGTGGTGGACTGGTACTGCTGCCGGAATACGTAGTTCTTGTTTTCGTAGAGAATCTGGCCGTCCCGGCCGGTGAGCGTGACGGAAACCACCATGGTGATGAGAAAGCTCGAGGACTGCTGCGTCGAGGAATTGTAGGTAAGCGGCGCTACGATCTCCTTGAGAATGGTCCCATGCAGCACCGCATCCGCGTCGGCGCTGGCGTCGGGCGTTACGCGCAGCCGTGTGCGCGTGGCGAATTCGCGGATCACCGCCTGCGTCATCACTGTCTCGCTGTGATAGGCCACGGTGTTGGTGGCAAAGACCGGCACGGCAAGCGTGCGCACGTCCGGCGGCAGATGTGTGGCCGCGCCCAGCGCATGGTATCCGCAGCCGGAGAGTGAGAACAGCGCAACAGCGATCAGTGCAAGCGAAAATCGGCGCATGACTCATCTTATCGCGTCGCGTTATCGCGCGGCGGCGGCCCTCACACCCAGGCGGTCGCCAGCCGGCTCAGCCCTGCCCCCGATAGCTTGAGGCCGTCAGCGCGATCCTTGAAGTAGCGTTCGTTGAGCCAGTCTGAATCCACCATTTCGAGGCGCTGAAAGCCGGCGCGGTGAAGCTCCTGCGCCAACTCTTCCGACGGAAGAAAGAGCCGGAAAGGCTCTCCGGCGGCAGCCACGCGCTTCGACAACCCGTCGAATACCTTGCTGCGCTGCGGGCTGAGCGTCTTCGGCAAAGACACGTAGTCAAGGCTGACGGCGCTGCCGGCGGGCAATTGCGCAATGGCGTCCAGCGTGGCGCGAAAGGCCTCCAGCGTCAGATATGGCACGACCCCCAACCAGCCGAAGAACGCGGGCCGCCGCCGGTCGAATCCCGCCTCGACCAGCCCATCAACCAGCGTCTGCCGCTCCAGGTCCAGCGGAACAAAGGTCAAGTTGGCGGGCAGATCAATGCCGGCTTTCGCGAGCAGATGCCGCTTCCACGCCTGCGTCGCGGGAAGGTCCACCTCGAAGACGCGCAGCGCGGGAAACGGATTGCGATAGGCGAAGGTCTCCAGGCCAGCCCCGAGAACCACGTATTGCTCAACCCCGCCGGCGACAACCACCGCCAGCCGTTCCTCGACGTAACGGCTGCGCGCGGCCAGGTACGCGCGAAAATCCCGCGCCACCCGGTGTTGAGCGCGTTCCATGTCGCGCGGAGATCCATCGTCGGCCAGACGCACCGCGATCGGGTCGGCCAGAACCGGGGGCCGGTCGATCAACTGATGCGCCGCGCGGCGTATGGCCACGCGTAGAGCTGTCTTGCTGGCTTTTCCAATCTCCATCCATGCACCAATTCGTATAAGTACAATCCTGGTACTGCTTTCAAAATCCCTAAGTTTTCAACACGTCAATCTGTTGAATATAAATATGTTAGTTTATGGTGGAGGCGGCGGGAGTCGAACCCGCGTCCGAAATCGCTGTCAGCCAGGAGAGTTCATGCTTTGTCCGATTCCTTTTGGTTTCGCTTCCGGCACTCAGAGCGGACAAGATGCGCCGAAAGCTAGTCCGATGATCTCACGGTTACAACACGGACCGAGCCGCAACCGCCAGCCTACTGTATGACGTCCGCTCACAGCCCATAGGCAAAGCCGTGGAAGACGGCAGCTTATTTAATTAAGCTGCAAGTGCCAGTTCTTCATTGGCAACTTTGTTTTTGCAGGCGATTACGGGTGCCCACCCCCCGACATGACTCCAAAGCCGCAATCGATCCCGTCGAAACCGTGACGCCCCCATTTTGTACTGCCCCAGCGACTGCCGGGACCACGATGGAAACGAGCCGGACCAACTGGCTCATACTGCTGATTTGATTTTACGCCGATTGCGCTTTTCCCGCCGGTTGGCTGTTCTCTGGGGAAATCTGTTGGCACAAAAAAAGGCGGCACGAACGGTCTTGCTGTTCGTGCCGGGAGGCCAGTGACGCAAACTACTTCCGTTGCGGAGAGGACATTTCGCTATCTCCTCAACCGGAATATATACAACATAGCATAGATTCGGCAAAAAGCAAATACAAAAATCGAAATATTTTTTAGAATTGCGGTTTAGCCCTTTGAGTGTCCCATTATGAGACGCTTTCAGGAATGATTCTGTCTCTTCCGGCTGGATTTCAGGCGGAGCAAATGCATATAATGCATTTGCATTCTTTCACTTAATCTTCATCGACCAGAAGAATCATCCGCCCGCGGATAGCTCTCCGCAAGCCTCTATTTCTTCTGCCGACTGGCGCGCAGGACTGCGGCCCAGCCTTCTTTGAGGACCTGCCGCCCCCGTCCGACAGCCAGCGCATCGGCGGAAACGTCCTTGGTGATGCAGGAGCCGGCGCCGATGTAGGCCCCGTCGCCCACCACGACCGGCGCCACCAGTGTGGAGTTGCTGCCGACAAAGGCGTCCTTGCCAATGCGCGTGGCGAATTTGTGCGCGCCGTCGTAGTTGCAGGTGATGGTTCCGGCGCCGATGTTGGTTCGTTCGCCCACCTCTGTATCGCCCAGGTAGGTCAGGTGGTTGGCCTTCGCGCCCTTGCCCAGCTTGGCTTTCTTGGTTTCGACGAAGTTGCCCACATGGGCGTCTTCGCCGATCTGGCTACCCGGCCGCAAGTGCGCAAAGGGGCCGATCTTCGCGCCGTTGGCCACGGTGCTTTCGGTCAGCACCGAACTCTGCTGTACCAGCACATTGTCGCCCAGCGTGCAGCTCTCGATCACTGAATAGGAGCGGACCAGGCAGCCGCCGCCGATTCTGGTGCGGCCCAGCAACTGCACAAATGGCTCGATCACGGTATCGGCCGCGACCTCGACTTCGGCGTCGATCATCGTGGTTTCTGGCCGGAAGATGGTGACGCCAGCGGCCATCAGCCGACTGGCCGTAGCGGCGCGCAAGGTCGCGTCCAGCGCCACCAGCTCGGCAATGGTGTTCGCGCCCAGCACTTCGGCCGCGTTTTCTGCTTGAATGGCGACCACGCGCTTACCAGCGGCCCGCAGCAGCCCGGCCAAATCGGTCAGGTAAAACTCTCCGTGGGCGTTGTTGTCGGTCAACTGGTCCAGGTGGGCCAGCAGCGGAACGGTCTGGAAGGCGTAAATACCGGAGTTGATTTCGATCAGGCTTTGCTGCCCAGCGGTCAGCTCTTTCTGCTCGATGATGGCCTCGACCTCTGGAGCGGCAGGGGATTTGCGCAGAATCCGGCCATAGCCGGTGGGGTCGGCGGGCGCGGCCGACAGAATAGTCATGGCAGCCTGCTGCGTCTGATGGAATTGCCAAACCTGCTGGAGGGTTTCCGCGCGAATCAGCGGCACGTCGCCGGAGAGCACCAGAATATTCTCATAGTCCTTGATAATCTCTCGCGCGCACTGGATGGCGTGGCCGGTGCCGCGCTGCTCGGTCTGCTCGACGAAGCCGACGCCGGTCGAGGCCACGGCAGCGCGCACCTTTTCCGCCTGGTGGCCAACTACAACATAGATGTCGGCTGGCGCCACGATGCGGCTGGCGGCGTTGATAACGTGGGCCACCAACGGCTGGCCGCCGATCTCATGCAGCACCTTGGGCCGCTGCGACTTCAGCCGCGTGCCCTTGCCCGCCGCCATAATGACTACCGCCAGCTTGTTGCTTGATTTCACTTCACTGCTCTGCATGAACGGACTCCCGATGAGATTTTTCGCCATCCACCCGGCATTTTGCTCGGAGTTCTTCTACCGCCTTGGCGGAAAAACGTTTCCGGACGCAAAAGTCAGGCCAGCCGACCGCTCCAACCATTTTATGCCGTGAAGTATCGCCGCTCTTCAGCTTTTGCATCTAAATAAGCCGGGAGGCGGCGCAAAGCGGTTTGTGAAAAGCAGAAGGCGTTTTGGTTTGCACAAGCTTCGATATTGTAATGCGGCTGCATTACAATAAGGCAAGGAGAATTCCGATGCCTGCAAATGCACTGGTGCAAACCCGGATCGATTCAGGCGTGAAAAAACGCGCGGCGGCGGTGCTGAGCGAGATGGGAATTACGGTTTCGGATGCGGTGCGGATTCTGCTGACGCGAACGGCGAACGAGGGCGCGCTTCCTTTCACGCTGACCACGAATGCTGCCGAACATGACGCCTGGTTCCGCGCCAAGGTGCGGGAAGCTCTGGACGATCCGCGCCCGGCGATTCCCCAGGAACAAGTTGAGGCGCACTTTGCCGAGCGGCGCGCCGCCGCGTTTCCCGGAAAGCTGAGGTAGTCACATTGACTTGAAACACCTGATTCTACTAGCCCACGACCACCAGTGATCTACAATTCGTTGAGGTGTACTGAAGGATGGATACCAAATGACATCAGCTCGCGATCTGCCAGAGAAGGTCGAAATCGCAATTCGCGCACTTGCGCTCAAGTATGCCAAAGAATTGAAATCAAAGGTGGATTGTCGCGTCTTAGAAATGAATGAGGATGATACCTCCCACTATCTCATCTATCAAGCTTTGGGAGTGTCGGATGAAGAGGGCAAGCTGATCGACGTGTACCAGAACAAAGGCCGATTTCTATACAAGTATGCGGGGTCGTTCTTGGAAGATGCAGCCAAACTTTGTTTTCTTGAAAGCTTTCCAGAATCTGGATCGTTGCGTATCCAGAACACGATCGGGCTTCGCCCCAAAACCTTTGAGATTGATTGCCTCGTAGAAAACAAAATTGCCATCGAAATCAAGTGGAGGGATGCCACGACAGACGGCGATCACATAACAAAGGAACATACCCGCTTACAGGCGATCGCAGCGACCGGATACAAACCTGTCCGAATCATGTTCTTCTATCCAAACCGCTCTCAGGCGGTGCGCATCCAACAAACGCTGGAGACACTTTACCACGGTGTCAAAGGCGACTATTTTTATGGGGATGCCGCATGGAATTACGTGCACACCCAGACGAGCATCGATCTTAAGGGCATTTTGGAACGAATAGCAAAGGATAACCAGGCATCAAAATGAAAAGCATACGAACTGAACTTCGCCATGGAGATTGCCTTGCAGTCCTCAAAACGCTTGAGACTGGGTCGGTTGATCTTTTCTATATTGATCCTCCGTTCTACACTCAGAAGATCCATGCGTTAACCACGCGGGATGGCAGTGCTAGATATTCATTCAAAGATTTGTGGCCATCTCGCAAGGACTATGGCGATTTTTTGTTCGACCGTCTGAGCGAGTGCCATCGATGCTTAAAAAACACTGGCTCACTGTTCTTCCATTGCGATGAAAACGCCGTGCATATCGCGAGGATATTGCTCGATGATATATTCTCGCCCGATAACTTTCAATCGGAGATTATCTGGACCTTTCGGAGATGGTCGAACTCAAAAAAAGGCTTGACGCCGTCACATCAAACAATTCTTTTTTATTCGCGTTCAGATGCTTTCAAATTCAATACCGTATTCAATTCTTACTCTGAGTCTACGAATATCGATCAAATTCTACAGAAACGGGTGCGTGACGGAAGAGGAAAAGCCATCTACGCGAGGGACGAGGCAGGCGAACCAGTAACCAATGGTGGAAAGCGAGGTGTTCCTCTGGGAGATGTCTGGGATATTCCTTATCTGAATCCCAAAGCAAAGGAGCGGGTAGGATACCCGACACAAAAGCCGGTTCTTTTGCTGGAAAGAATCATCGAATTATGCACCGATCCTGAAGATCTGGTTGTAGATCCGTTTTGTGGGAGTGGAACAACCTTGATTGCCGCTCATTTGCTCGGTCGCAGCACTATTGGCATTGATTGTTCACAGGAAGCGATCGACTTGGCCGAACAAAGACTCGCCAACCCCTTCAAGACGGAGTCGCGGTTGCTTGAGCGTGGACGTGAGAGCTACTTGCGAACAGACTTGAATACTTTGGAGTGCCTGAAAGGACTTGATTATCATCCGGTACACCGTAATAAAGGAATTGATGCAATTCTGGCCGAGGAGTGGTGTGACAAGCCAGTTTGCATACGTATTCAACGTCCTGGCGAATCCATAGACGATGCGGCAAAAGCACTTTACAATGCTGCTGAAGGAAAGGGCGGAGCCAAACTAATACTTGTTGTCGAGGATATTCAGTGGGGATTGCTCGGAGATCAAAACATTCCCCCTGCCGTCACATTGGTTGAGTCCACTGCGATAGCAATTCGCAAGTCATTGAGCGAACCTCACTCGATGGTGTCCCCTTCAAACCACAGAATAGCCGCATTCGGCTAAATGTTATCGTTGATGTGGACCAGATTCGGTTTGGAGATTTTTGCAAAATTCCATTGATACAACAAAGTGCGCCGGGAACGACTCCAAAGTCGTGCCCTGACGCAATCGATGGCCTGAATTCAATTTTGCAAGCGGCTCTGTGGAAGGTTTTATTGCAACTTTTTGCCTTTGACTGCGTTTAAGAGGATATGAAGCGAAATCTTTGGCTCGGAATCGCCCTGTTGAGCGCGGGAATCGGCTGCCTGCCGGTGCTGGCGCAAACGCCACTGGAACCAGCCAACCCGGCCGCGCCGCCGGTTGCAGCCTCGGCTGATGCGCCGCCCGCCGCAGCCGATTTGAACTGGATTCCTCCTGCCCTGGCGCAGTTGAGCGCCAAGGCCGCCGCCAACTCCAGCTTCACCCTGGACCGCGATATGCTGACCGCCGCCTCCAGTCTGCTTCCCAGCTTGGACCAGCCGACGCGCCAGGCCATTGCTCACCTAGACGGCGTCAGCGTGCGTCTGCTGCGCTTTGGCGCGGCCGGCATTGCTGACGAAGCCCCGGTGGAAGCGTTGCGCGAGGCCTATCACCAGCACGGCTGGAAGCACCTGGTGACCACGAGCGGCGGCGGTAGCCCGCTGCGCACCGGAAAAACCGACGCCTGGCTGCTGCTGGACGGCGTGAATGTGCGCGGCGCGGTGGTGCTGGTGGAAACGCAAAAAAGCCTTACGCTGTCCACGCTGAAGGGCAATCTGAGCACCCTTGACCTGCTCCACCTGCGCGGCCTTTTCGGCATTCCGCACTTTGACGCGGAGGGATTCAAGGACGACAAGGAGAAGTAGGCCGCCAGCGCGCCGCCCATGCCCCAGATTGCCGTCTCTTCCTCTAACATAGAAGGAAAGAGGTTTCCTAGAGCCATGCAAACCAGCTACAACGGGCTGAAATTGCCGCAGGACGGCCAGCCGATTCAGTACGTGGACGGGCAGTTCAGCGTGCCCGACCATCCAATCATTCCTTTCATCGAAGGTGACGGCACGGGGCGCGACATCTGGAAGGCCTCCGAACGGGTCTTCGACGCCGCGGTCGAGAAAGCCTACGGCGGCCAGCGATCCATCCGCTGGTTTGAGATCTTCGCCGGCGAAAAGGCCTTCCGCAAGTTCAACACCTGGCTGCCGGAGGACTCCGTAGCCGCGGCGCGCGACCTGCGTGTCTCCATCAAGGGACCGCTAACGACGCCCATCGGCGGCGGCATTCGCTCACTCAACGTGGCGCTGCGCCAGTTGCTGGACCTCTACGCCTGCGTGCGCCCGGTCAAGTATTACCAGGGCGTGCCCAGCCCGGTGAAGCACCCGGAAAAGGTGGACATCGTCATCTACCGCGAGAACACCGAGGACGTGTACGCGGGCATCGAGTTCAAAGAGGGTTCGGCCGACGCCGCCCGCCTGATCGATTTTCTGAACAACGATCTCTTGTCCAAAACCAAGAAAAAACTCCGCGCCGACTCCGGCGTGGGCATCAAACCCATTTCCATCTTCGGCAGCAAGCGGCTGGTCCGCGCCGCCATTAAATTCGCACTGGAAACCGGACGCAAAACCGTCACGCTGGTCCACAAGGGCAACATTCAGAAGTTTACCGAGGGCGCATTCCGCGAGTGGGGCTACGAGGTGGCCACGCAAGAGTTTCGCGCGCAGACCGTCACCGAGCGCGAAAGCTGGATTCTGCGCAATCAGGACGAGAACCCCAGCTTGACCGTCGAGGAGAATGCCGCGCTCGTTCAGCCCGGCCTGGAGTTCGGCTCGCCCGACTTCCGCGAGACGATTTACGCCGAGGTCCAGAGCGTCCTCAGCACCATCGGCCAGAGCCACGGCAACGGCGCGTGGAAGCGCAAGCTGCTCATCAACGATCGCATCGCCGACTCGATCTTCCAGCAGATCATCATCCGCCCGGAGGACTACAGCGTGCTGGCCACGACCAACCTGAACGGCGACTACATCTCCGACGCCGCGGCGGCGCAGGTCGGCGGCCTCGGCATCGCTCCCGGCGCCAACATCGGCGACGGCTACGCTATCTTCGAGGCCACGCACGGCACCGCGCCCAAGTATGCCGACAAGGACATGATCAACCCCGGCTCGGTGATTCTATCGGGCGTGATGCTGCTCGATTTCATCGGCTGGAAGGAAGCGGCCAAGCTGATCGAGGCGGCGCTGGAAAAGACCATCGTGCAGAAATTTGTCACCTATGATTTCGCGCGCCAGACCGACGGCGCGACCAAAGTGGGTACCAGTGAATTTGCGACGCGGATTATTGGGAATCTGTAGACAGAGATCAGTGGTCGGACGGATGATCTGAGTGCGTTTCAATAAATGGCTGAACGATGTGTTTCTCAGGGGCTAAAGCCCAATGGAACTTTGGTGGCCTTTGCGGCACGACTAAAGTCGTGCGCTTTCAAAGTGCGAGCAACTTATCTGATCTCTGACCTCTGACCCCTGATCTCTGGGAAAGGACCAAATGCGCAACAAAATCAGCATTATTGGCGCGGGCCACGTGGGCGCGACGGCGGCGCTCTGGATCATGGCCCGGAACCTGGCCGATGTGGTGCTGCTGGACGTGGTCGAGGGCGTGCCGCAGGGCAAGGCGCTCGACCTGCGTCAGGCTCTTCCCATCGCCCACTCCGGTATCCGCGTCACCGGCACGAACGACTACGCCGAGACGGCCAACAGCGACATTGTGCTCATCACGGCCGGTCTTCCGGTCAAGCCCGGCCTCAGCCGCGATGACCTGCTGCGCACCAATTTCAAGATCATCTCCGATGTTGTCGCCAAGGTGATCGCCTACTCGCCCGAGTCGATTCTGATCATCGTTTCGAATCCGTTGGACGCGATGACGCAGGCCGCCTATCGACTCTCGGGTTTCAATCGCGAGCGGGTTCTGGGCGCATCCGGCGTGCTCGATACAGCCCGCTTTTGCGGCTTCATCGCCGCCGAGTTGAAGGTGAATGTGGAGGACGTGCGCTCCACGGTTCTGGGCGCACACGGCGTGGCCATTGTTCCGCTCGTCCGCGCAACCACCGTGGCTGGCGTTCCACTTTCCAGATTGCTTTCCGCCGAGCGCATCGAGGCCCTGATCCAGCTTACGCGCCGGGGCGGCGGCGAAATCGTGAAACACCTCCGCAACGCCAGCGCGGCTTACGCGCCCTCGGCGGCCGCCGTTCTGATGGCCGAGGCGATTCTCAACGACAGCAAGCAGATCCTTTGTTGCTCGGCTTATCTTGAAGGCGAGTACGACGTTGACGGTTGCTGCCTCGGCGTGCCGTGCCGGCTGGGCGCGGCCGGCCTGGAGAAGATTGTCGATCTGCAACTGGCGGCGGGGGAAAGCAGCGCTCTCCAACTGAGCGCCGCGGCCGTCAGAGCACAGTGCGGCGTGATCGGTGTCTAGAAACTAGAACAGTTTAGGAAATTATGTAGACGCAAACTCTATCGGTATCCCACCCATTTCGCGATAATACCTACGAAATGGATGGGGCACCGAAGTCTATAGAAAAAGCAAAAACGCCCTAAAAGCTCGCCTTGCGCTCCGGAAACCATGTGAACTGAATGGTGGTTGCGGTCACGGTTTGCTGGCCAGATAGATAGATGGGCGCTTTCCAGTGTTCCAGGGTGAAGTTGCCGTTGACCTCGAAATGCTGGCCGAACCGTTTGACCGCCTGGAAGCCGAAGTCATTCAGCGTGGTGCCGCCGGGGACCAGGCAGGCGGTGGTTCCGGGGCATCCGTGGCTCCCGGCAGCGATGGTCCGGGTGGTCGAGCCGGGAATGAAGTCCTTGACGGCTTTCTGATTGCGATAGTTGAGCTGGAGCCATTGGTTGCCGCTCAGGTGATAGGTAATCCAGGCCTGGCCGCCCTTGTCCTCGCGTCCGATCCAGTCGCCAAAAAGCTGTCCCTGGTTGGTATAACCCTGTTTCTGAATGCCTTCCCAGTACATGAAGTGGCCATACTGGCGCGCGCCGTTTGCGGCGGAGGGGTCGGTCGAAGCGGCTTCGACGCGCAGGTCCAGCTTGGCAATGCCCGGCACGTGAGAGAGATAGAGGCCCGGCCGGTAGGCCGCACGCCGCGGCGCGTCGATGGGGGAAACATCGTCATGCACTTCCGAGTCCGTGTAGAGCGTCAGCCAGTTGCGGACAAAAGGCAGGCGATAGGAGAAATCGAAGGCGCCAAAGCGCGCGCCGGGGTCGTTGCGGCCCTCTTTGGTGTTGCCGCTGGGAGAGGACATACTGGTAAAACTCTTCAGAAAGGTATGAAGGGTGATTGGTCCGTGTCCTTCGCCGCCCCAGATCACGGTGCGTTCAAAGCCAAATTCAAGGTTCTGCGTGGGGCGGAAGCTGATCTTCTCGACGTGTACCCATGGGTCGCCGGGATTGATAACGTTGGGCAGATAAGGCTTGGGGTTGGCGACATAGGCCGGATTGGGCATATAGTTGTGGCCGCGCAGCGAACCGATCAGAAAATCGTAACGGAAGGGTCCGGTGAGCCGGGAGAGCAGCGGAATGCGAAGCGGCTCAATGCGGTCGATGCGGAAGGAATAGATGTTCTGGGCGTTGTTGGAGTAGGCCATACCGCCGCCCAGTCCAGGACCGAGCCAGTCGTCCTGCTTGCCCAGCGAGATTTCGTGGTTGAGAAGATGGACGGAGAGAAAAGCCTCAATCACTCGTCCGTCCGTGGCCGTGCCGATCGGTCCCATCGGGATGGTAGCCTGGTGATACGGCAGCCCGGTGGCGGCGTTCAAAAAGGTCGTGGTGTCCACCGTAGAAAGGGCGTTGCCAAGAGCCTGGGAGTAGCCAGTGGCCGAGGGCGCAGCCTCAAACTCGCCGCGCACATAGAGCGCAAACCGGCCGGCGGTGGCGTAGCCGCTGGCGCCAGAGTAGTTGTTCATGCCGTTTTCGTAGGGGCGGCCGTAGTCGTTGACGATGGTCGAGCCCAGGTGGAAGCTGTCGCGCAGCGGTGTGCCGCTGATGCCGCGCGCCACCGAGTAAACCGACTCGATGCGGGCGTGACCGCGGAGCGTCCCGCAGGGGCCCTCGGTGTCCACGCGCAGTTCGCGCAGCAGCGCGTCGTAGATGCCCTGAGCCTCGTCTGTGGCCGCTCCGGCATCCGCGTCTTCGATACGGGCGCCGGTCTGCTCAATCATGTGGCTCACACTGGCGCGCGTCCACGGGCGCATACCGAGAAAGACGTCATCGGCAAAACCGAGCGCGTAGAGCCGCAGCACGGCCGGATAGACCCAACTGTCGACGGGGATGAAGGGCGAACCAAGTTTGGCGGGCTGGCAGGCGGATGTAATACCGCTGTCTGTTGTCTCAGGCGCGGCAGATGGGGGCGCTCCGGGATCTTCAGCCGCCGCTGTGGAGCCGGACAGCAGAAACAAAAGTCCAGCCAGCAAGGTTACGCACGCGGCAACGGCAGCCATGAACCGGCGTTTGCTCAAATTCATACTTCTAACTCTATCACTGGTTTTTCTTGGCCGACGGCAATTCAACGTGCGCCGATAATCCTGTTCGGATGCAAAAACCCCTCATGCAGGGAACGCCTGTAGGAGGGGTTTTTGTTGAGGCGATGCAAAAGCCGCGAAGTTATCCGGCTTTTTCCAGCAGGCACAACGACAGATCGCGCCGCTCGACCATGTCGCTGGTAATCTCCACGTCGCGGACGCGCTTGTTGCTGGGCATCCGGTACATCAGGTCCAGCATCAGCTCTTCGAGAATCATGCGCAGGCCGCGCGCTCCCACCTTGCGGGCCACGGCTTCACGCGCGACGGCGGCTGTGGCTTCCGGGGTGAAGTGCAGGTGGACGTTTTCAAACTCGAAGAGGCGCTGGTACTGCTTGAGAATCGCGTTGCGCGGCTTGGTCAGAATCGAGACCAGCGCCTGCTCGTCCAGTTCATCCAGAATGCCCATGACCGGCAGACGTCCAACAAACTCGGGAATCAGACCGTACTTGATCAAATCCTGCGGCTCGGTGCGGCGCAGCAGCTCGGTATCGCGATGCGAAAGGCTGGAGCTGGCTTCATCCTCGGCTTCAATGGTCTTGAAGCCCAGCGCCTTCTTGCCCACGCGACGGCCCACGATACGCTCCAGGCCGATGAAGGCCCCGCCGCAGATGAACAGAATGTTGGTGGTATCGACGGCGGTGAACTCCTGATGGGGGTGCTTGCGTCCGCCCTGTGGTGGAACATTGGCCACGGTGCCTTCGAGAATCTTCAGCAGGGCCTGCTGCACGCCTTCGCCGGAGACGTCGCGGGTGATCGAGGGGTTCTCGTCCTTGCGCCCGATCTTGTCGATTTCGTCGATGTAGATGATACCCTGCTGGGCGCGGTTCACGTCGCCGTCAGCGGCCTGCAGCAGCTTGAGGATGATGTTCTCCACATCCTCGCCCACATAGCCGGCCTCGGTCAGCGTGGTGGCGTCCACAATGGCGAAGGGCACATCGAGCATCCGGGCCATGGTGTGCGCCAGCAGCGTCTTGCCCGAGCCAGTCGGGCCGATCAGCAGGATGTTGCTCTTTGCCAGTTCGATTTCGTTATTGCGCATCTTGTTCATCTGAATGCGCTTGTAGTGATTGTAGACGGCCACGGCAAGTTTCTTCTTGGTCTGGTCCTGACCAATCACGTACTCGTCGAGGAAATTCTTCACTTCTTCCGGCTTGGGCAGGTGTCCGGCAGCCACGGCCGACTGGGTCGTGTCCGTGCCGCGGTCGTCCTCGAGAATCGAGTTGCAGACGGCCACGCACTCGTCGCAGATGTAGGCGCGAGGATAGTCGCTAGGCGATGAAATTAGCTTGGCCACGGCGTCCTGAGACTTGTGGCAGAACGAGCAGCGCAATGCTTCTTCGGGTCCCATATGCGTTTTCATCTTCCTGCTCCCTTTGAACGAGTATAGCCTAATTAGCTGTGCTTACGGAGCTTGTGTAGTTCGTGAGTTACGTTCTCGGACGGTCGATAATTTCGTCCACGATGCCGTATTCCTTGGCCTGTTCCGCGTTCATAATGAAATCCCGCTCGACATCGCGCTCGACCTGCTCCAGCGGCTGGCCGGTATGCTTGGCAATGATGTTGTTGGTAATCTCGCGGATGCGCAGAATTTCGCGCGCATGAATGTCGATGTCCGTGGCCTGACCGCTCAACCCGCCCATTGACGGCTGATGAATCAGAACGCGCGAGTTGGGCAGGGCAAAACGCTTGCCCTTGTCGCCAGCCAGCAGCAGAAACGCCCCCATGCTGGCCGCCTGGCCAATGCAGATAGTCTCCACCTTGTTCTTGATGAATTGCATCGTGTCGTAGATGGCCAGCCCCGCACTTATCGAGCCACCGGGCGAGTTGATGTAGAGATGCACGTCCTTGTCTGGGTCTTCGCCAGAGAGAAAAAGCATCTGCGCCACGATCAGGTTGGCCACCTGATCATCAATGGGCGTGCCCAGAAAGATAATGTTGTCGCGCAGCAGACGGGAGTAAATGTCGTAGGCGCGCTCGCCCCGGCTCGTCTGCTCAACCACCATGGGAACCAATGCCATTGAGTCTTCTCTCGCTTTTTCTTTTTTGGGGTTCGGCTCCCCGTTTCCTGCTTGCCGCGTTATCTGTACCAGCCGCGCGGCGCTTTCAGCGGTGCTCTAGGCGGGCAGCTTCTCGTAAAGAGCGTTGGCCGTCTTCTCGCGCCGCAGTTGCTCCCGGATTCGATCCAGCCCGCCGTTCGCCTTCAAACGCGCGGTCAACGCCTCAACCGACTCCCCGGACTGCAACGCTGCTATCTGCAACTCACGGTCCAGCTCCTCATCGGCGACGGTAATCGCTTCTTCAGTGGCGATGCGATCCAACAGCAAATTGGCCTTCACCTCGGCCGTGGCGCCGTCCCGCTGGGCCGCGCGCAGACGGCCAAAGTCCAGCTTGCGCATCTGCTCGGCGCTCATGCCCTGAGCCGCCAGGGCGCGCAGGCCGCGCTCCAGGCGCGCGTCAATCTGCATCTGCACCAGCGACTCGGGAACCGCGAACGGGTAGCGCTCAATCAGCGCGGCAAAAAGCTTATCCTTCGTCTCGCCTTCCACGCTGCGGCGCTTGTGGTCGGCGATATGCTCGCGGATACGGCTCTTCAACTCCTCCAAATCCTTGTAGTTGCCCAGTTCCTTGGCGAAATCGTCGTTCAGCTCCGGCATGATGCGCTTCTTGATGGCCTTCACTTCGATTTCGTAGGAAATGGTCTTGCCGGCCAGCTCGGTATGAGCAAAATCAGCCGGATAAATGACCTCGGCCTTCAGCTCCTGACCGGGCTTGGCGCCGCGCAGCGCGGTGGTAAAAGCCTCCACCGTGTCTTTGCCGCCAACTTCGACCAGGGTGTCTTCGCCCGCCACCGGAGCAGCCTCAGCGTCGCCCTCAATCTGTCCCTTGAAGGATATCTGCGCCCAATCGCCGTCCGCCAGGGCGCGCTCTTCCTCGACCGGCTCGATGGTGGCGCGCGAGTCGCGCAACTGCTCAAGCTCGCGCTGGAACTCCTCTTCGGTAATCTCCACCGAGGGCTTCTCCACGGTAACCGTCTGATAGCCTTCGATGGAAAACTCCGGAACAAACTCGAAGACCGCCTTCACGTGCAGCGGCTGGCCGTCCTCGACCGTCAATTCAGTCACATGAGGCTCGCCCACGGGCTTAATGCCCAGATCGAGCACCGCCTTGTTGAATCGCTCCGGCAGCAGAGCGTCGATTACGTCCTTGCGAATCCCGTCGGCAAAACGGCGCCGTACCAGCGCCTCCGGCACCTTGCCGGGACGGAAGCCGGGAATCCGGGCGTATTTCCGGTAGTTGCCGGTTACGGTCTTGTACGACTTGGAAACTTCTTCGGCGGGAACGTCCAGCACCAGTTCGCGGGTGCATTCCGGGTTCAGAACCGGGCCATGCGCGTGGTCATGATCGTGATTTTCGGGCGCCTGCGCGGGACTTGCTTCGAGGTTGTCATTCGCCGCCTCGGGTTGGGGGGTATTTTCGACGGTGTCGGTAGAACTCAATGGTTTTGCCTTCCGGGCGCTGTCGGCGCCACACAAACTGCGGGATAAGACGGGGATAGCGCCTGTTTTTCGGCTGCAATCCGCCCAAATTCCACGACCGTTTGACGGCATGGGCTGCCGCTCAAGGCAAACCCGCCACCGCGCGGCCAAGGAACTCCCTCATTCCATGGTAAGAGGGTTTGCTGACAGGGTCAAACCCGGCGGGCACTTTTCGGCGCGAAAGAATGCCAAAAAGGCACTTTACTGTTTCAAAACGGGGAACAGGGGTCAGGATTTAGATACAGCGGAGTGCGCCGCGCCGCTTCCATTGCCGTCCCGCTTGGCGATGTGATATTACGGTCCCATGAAGCCCACATCAGCTCTGGTCCTTCTTCTCGCCGCCAGTTGCATTCTGCCGTGCCGTGCAGACCGCCCCCAGACCATCTTCAACCCCACCGCCGCGCCGCTGCCAGTGGTGGACATCGAGGACGAAAACCACGCGGTCGTCTCCCACCTTTATGTTTTGCCGGGCGAGACGATGAAGCTGGATTCAGCGCAAACCCCAACGGCCGGCGCGGGATATTACGAGGCGACGCCGGGACAGGATACCCTGCTGCTGATCGCGTTGAAGCAGCAGTTTCCGCGGCTGGGGAAGGAAAGCTGCCCTTGCGCGCTGCATCTGGACCGAATCGGATGGAATCGCCAGGGCGAAGTGACCGCCGTCGCAGGGCTTCGGCCATATCTCGAGACAACCTCGGGCGCAAGGATTCCTATCGTCTCCGATCCGCTGCACGTCCACATCCGCGATGGCAAATTCTATTTCAAGCTTCAAGGGCGCTCCGGCGAATACTGGGTGCTGACCCGCTTCGGGCAGGCGGTTGAAACCGGCGGCCCGTGGGGACTGCCGGAGATTGCACGCTTCTTTTTCTTCGTTTTGCTGCCGCTGACGCTGGCCGTTCTGCTCGCCGTGATGGTGGCGGGCGCGATAGCTCTGACGCGCGCCGAAAGCTATCCCGAAAAATCCTTTATCGAACTGATGGAACTCACCTTCCGGCGCCTGCCGCTGATCCGCAGGTTCAGCGGCGAAAGCGAGCCGGAGGAGGCCACGCTGGAGAGCTGAGGGAGAAGCCGCGTTTATAGAGAAACTGGAGTACGCGCGAAGGACCACTTTCTCTTCAGTTGGAGCGAGACCTGTACCAGCAGAACCATGGTAGGAACCTCGATCAGAGGACCGATGACCGCGGCAAAAGCCGCTCCAGAGTTGAGACCGAATACGGCCACGGCCACCGCGATGGCCAGCTCGAAGTTATTGCTCGCCGCCGTGAATGAGAGCGTGGCCGTCTTCGCGTAATCCGCTCCCACTTTACGGCTCATCCAGAAACTCACAAAGAACATAACAACGAAATAGATGAGCAGCGGCATGGCGATGCGCACCACGTCGAGCGGCAACCGGACAATCAGATTGCCCTTCAGTCTGAACATCACCACAATCGTGAATAGCAGCGCCGCCAGCGTCAGCGGGCTGATGGCGGGCACAAAGCGCGTTTGATACCACGCGCGGCCCTTGGCCCGAACCAGCACAAAACGGGTCAGCATTCCAGCCAGAAACGGAATGCCCAGATAGATGAAGACACTCTGCGCAATCTGGCTCATGCGTATCTCCACCACCACGCTTTTCAGACCAACCAGCGGCGGCAGCACGGCCAGAAAGAACCATGCGTAGATGCTATAGAAGAGCACCTGGAAGACGCTGTTGAAGGCCACCAGTCCCGCCGCATAATTGTTGTCTCCACGGGCCAGCTCATTCCACACAATCACCATGGCGATGCAGCGCGCAAGTCCGATCAGAATCAGCCCGGTCTGGTACTCCGGGTACCCGCGCAGGAAGATTACCGCCAAGGCAAACATCAGCACTGGCCCGATCACCCAGTTTTGCAGCAGGGAGAGGCCCAGCACCTTGCGATCATGGAAGACTTCGCCCAGCCGTTCATACTGTACTTTGGCCAGTGGCGGATACATCATCAGAATCAAGCCCACGGCGATGGGAATGTTGGTGGTCCCGGACTGGAAGCGCTCAATCAGCGCAGGAACAGCCGGCACAAAACGCCCCAGCGCGACACCGGCCGCCATGGCCAGAAAAATCCAGAGCGTCAGAAAACGGTCGATGAACGAAAGTTTAGAAGCGCCGCCGGGTGCTGGCGCCGGGCTGCAAAGCTGAGAATCTGTTGGCATTCCATCACTCCTTTGCGGCAAAAGCGCAATTACAGCGGTTGCTTCTCGATGGCACGCAGCCGGTCTTCGATTTCCATGCGATCCAGCGATTCCAGTGGCAGGTCAAGAAACAATTGCACGCGATGGCGAATCTGGCGCAGGGCAAGCGCAAAGGCCGCGCGCTTTTGCTCGTCCGCGCCAACGGCCGCAGCCGGATCGGGAAAGCCCCAATGCGCCTTGACTGGCTGCCCCGGCCACAGCGGGCACACTTCGCCAGCGGCGTTGTCGCAGACGGTCACGACAAAGTCCATCTGCGGCGCGCCGGGCTGCGCGAACTCGTCCCAGCTCTTGCTGCGCAGGCCCTCCACCGGATAGCCCAGCGCTCGCACCTGCTCGATAGCGAAGGGATTCACTGTCCCCGTCGGGTGGCTGCCTGCGCTGTAGGCCTTGAAGCGGCCCGCGCCCAGCGTGTTGATGAGCGCTTCGGCCAGGATGCTGCGCGCCGAGTTGCCGGTACACAAAACGAGGATGTTGCAAGGTTTGGGCATAATATCCTCTCACCTGCCGGGTGCCCCAGGTCCGGATTTTCGGACCTGGGATTCCACCAGCTCTCAGCCGCAGCAGCCTGACGAACAGCCGCAACCGCCTTGTTTCGCTGCGCCAGGCTTTTCGGCACGAATAAATGCGCTCATGAACTTGCCCTCGATTTGCGCGGCGAAGGCATCCACATCGATTCCCGCCGCAACCAGGAAGCTCCGCGAATCCGCGACCGAGTAAACGCGCGTCGGTTCAATCGAGATGCGGCTAAACCCGGCCTTCGTCAGCTTGGTCTTGTACTCCTGCTCCTCCAGCGCGCCGGCGACGCAGCCCACCCAGAGCAACATACTCTTGCGCACCTCTGCGGGAACTTCGCCGCGCACAACCACATCGGAAACGGCAAACCGTCCGCCCGGCTTCAACACCCGGAAGGCCTCGCGCAGCACTCGATCCTTGTCGGCGGAGAGATTGATGACGCAGTTGGAAATCACCACGTCCACCGCGTTATCCAGCAGGGGAATGCTCTCGATTTCTCCCTTGAGAAACTCTACATTTTCAACTCCCGCCTGGCGCTGATTTTCGCGCGCCAGCGAGAGCATATCGTCCGTCATGTCCAGGCCGTAAGCCTTGCCGGTTGGCCCCACGCGCTTGGCCGAAAGCAGCACGTCGATGCCGCCGCCGGAACCCAGGTCCAGCACCGTTTCGCCCGGCTTCAGCTCAATCAGCGCCGTGGGATTACCGCAGCCCAGTGAAGCCAGCACCGCGCTCGGCGGCAGGCCGCTCTTCTCGGCTTCGTTATATAGGTTGGTCGTTACCGGGTCGCAACAGCGCAATCCCGAATCGCAACACGCTACCGTGCCGCTCTTGCGCACTTCGCGCGCCGCCGCTCCGTATTTTTCCTGAACCAGGGCCTTCGTATCCGCATTCGTCGCCATAAGAGCGCCTCATATCCGCTAAAACGAATATATTCTCTGCGATCATATCTGTCAATCCGAATATAATAAGTCTATGTCCCGTGGCTCCAAATCGCTTCTGCTGGCCGATCTGTTCGCGGCGCTGGCCGACCCCACGCGCCTGCGCCTGCTCAACCTGATGGCTGGCAATGAAGTCTGCGTCTGCCATTTTGTTGAGATTCTCGGCCAGAGCCAGCCGAAGATCTCGCGGCATTTGGCCTATCTGCGCCGGACCGGCCTGGTCGCGGCGCGCCGCGAAGGCAAGTGGATGCACTACCGCATCTGCGCGCCCGGCGATGCCGAGGCCACCTCCATCCTCGCCGCCGTATTGGCCGCGCTCGGCCGCGACCAGCAGATGCGCGCTGACCGGGCCAAGCTCGATCCTGCCTGCTGCG
>Ga0224529_1000544_pt1 | contig 27312 bp, 20 predicted proteins | sample CBST50metaG_FD_179893 | JGI IMG/M metagenome (GOLD analysis project Ga0224529, IMG submission 179893) | Peat soil microbial communities from Stordalen Mire, Sweden - C.B.S.T50 | ecosystem: Environmental > Terrestrial > Soil > Wetlands > Peat | place: Sweden: Norrbotten County, Stordalen Mire... | reverse complement strand
GCTTTCCTCACTGGCTCGGCGAATGCGTGGGGCCAGTTGCCGCAGATTGTGGTGGACAACCGCTACGGCTTCACCATCGGCAACCCGGCGCGCTTCGGCAAGGGCGACTATCCAGACGAGCGCCTCTATCATGCGCAGGAATCAGTGGACTGGGTGCGCGGCAAGCTGCTAGTGAAGGCCGGCTTCGACTGGAACCACAATTACGACGCGACCAGCCTACTGCGCAATCAGACGGGAACCTACACCTACTCCAGCGTGGAAAACTTTGCCTCCGACGCGCTGGCCTTTGAAACCTATGGACTGACCGGCGCGCTTGCAAACAATCACAATTGCGACCCGACGGGCAAGGTGTGGCGCGACTCGGATGGCGTGCTGAAGGGACGGGGCAACCTGCCCTGCTACTCGCATTTTTCGCAGACCATTGGCCCGGCGGATTGGCGTTTGAGCACCAGCGACCTGGCCGGGTACGCCACCGCGCAGTGGCAGGCGGGCAAGTTCGCGGTGGTTTCCGCCGGGTTGCGCTGGGAGCGAGAGCTGTTGCCGCCGCCGATCGCGCTGGTCAAGAACTCCGATCTTCCGCTGACTGAAAAGCTGCCGAGCCTGGGCAGCCAATGGGGTCCGCGGGTGAGCCTGGCCGTGGGCAACGGCGCGAGACACTGGCCGGTGCTGCAACTGGGCTACGGAATGTACTTTGGACGCACGGAAAACGCGACGCTGCTGGCGGCGATGAGCCAGACCGGCTCGCTCAAGGGTGACCTGAGCTTTTTTATGCGGCCCACTGACAATTTGAACGGCAGCGGCGCTCCGCCGTTTCCTTACGTGCTGCGCGGAACGCCGGGGAGCGCAATCATGCCAGGAGCGGTCGCGTTTGCGCACGGCTTCCGCAATCCCGAAATTCATCAGGCGGTGGTGGCCGTGAAAGAATCGCTGCCGGGCCACATCGAGGTGACCGCCAGCGCGATGGCAAGCCTGGGCCGCAGGCTGCCGGTCTCCATCGATACCAATCTCGACACGCCAACCGCGACGCAGACCATCACCTACAACGTGTGCGACGAGACGCTCAAAGCAACCGGCAACACCACCTGCGGCCACAACGGCCTCGGTCCCATCAAGGCCACGCAGATTACGGTTCCCTTTTATGCCTCGTGGCCGGCAAGCGAAGCAACCTGCCAGTCAACAAGTGCAGGTTTTTCCGGACGGCCCAACCCGTGCTACCAGCAAATCACCTCGATCGAGAGCCGGGCCAACTCGACCTACGAGGCGGCGACGCTGAAGATTGTCCGCATGAGCCGCCGGGGGTTGAGCGTGCGCGCCCATTACACGTACTCGCACGCGATGGACTGGAACCCGAACGAGAGCAGCCAGGCGGCAGGAAACGACTTGTTGGAGACGGATAACTTCAAAATGGAGTACGGAACCAGCGATTTGGATATGCGCCACTCGGCCGCCGCATGGGCGATCTACGAAGCGCCGTGGAAGCTGCAAGGCCTGGCCGGAAAGCTGGGCAACGGCTGGATGATCTCCGGCGTCGGGCAATACCACAGCGGCTTGCCCTACACGATGCGCACCTCGGGCTCTCTGGCGGAGGAGCTTACCAACTCGGGCGCGGCCATCGTGGGACTGGGGCCGGGGATGAACGGCTCCGGCGGCGACAACCGCGTCTACGGCGTGGGCAATGATAACGTCAGCTACAACATTGGCCGCAACACTTACCGCTATACGGCCACCTGGAAGGCCGATCTGCGGCTGGGAAGGCGCTTCGATCTTGGAAGTATGCGCCAGTTGGAAGTGCTGGCCGAGAGCTTTAACCTTCTCAATCACCAGAATGTAACCGAAGTTGAGACGACCGGCTACACCATCGAATCCGGCACTACCTCCACCTTGCCATCGCTGAACTTCCTCACCGGCCGCAAGACCAATACCACGGCCTTCGGGCAGCCGATGAACGTCAATGCGACGAACTTCTACCGCGAACGGCAGATCGAGCTGGGGTTGCGGCTGCGGTTCTAGGAAGTTTTGTCCGCCCCACAATAGTTGCAAATCTTGTCGCGGCGCTCAGCATGAGTGCTGTTATTCTTGTAACGTGATTCAGCGCTCGAAGTTCAAAAGATTTGCGGGGATGGGCCTGCTCGTGGCCATCTCCATTGTCGCCTGCCACAAGGAAGAGCGAGCGGTGGTCGGGGTTGCGCAGAATGCGGTCAAGGCCGAACATCAGGCTCAGGCCGCGGCGCAGGCCACGGCCACGGAGCGCGATCAGCAGCGCGCCGCGCTGGCCCTGATTCCACTGCCCACCAAGAGCCTCTATGTCGATGTGCATGACGCCAGCGCGTGGGCCAATCCGTTTCTTTCGGTTGGCGCTGAGAGCCTCAGCCTGCGCATCACAGTGGCCGGCCCCCATCAGCAGGAAACGCAGTTGCGTCCCGCCGATCTGGCCAAAACCGTGACCGCGCTGCCTCCCGGCGTGTGGCGCTATGGCCGCGTGATCGCCGTGGCCGAGTCGCCAGAGGCCAGCCGCCAGGACCGCACCAAGGTCCGCCGCAACGTGGAAGACGCCATGCAGGTTCTCAACGACCTCGGCATTGTTGTCGAAGAATGGCCTACGCGGTAAGATTTTCTCGACTTTTACGCGAATAAAAAGCGAAAATGGCCTATTTTTTTACGCGTTTGTAGAATGGCGTGGGAACTTGGCGCGCGCGCACGCGGTTGGCGCGGACTTGCACGAACACGTCCCGGCCCTTGCTGGCTACGGCTGCGGGCACATAAGCCAACGCGATATTGGTTTTGAGGAAGGGCGCGGGCGAGCCGGAGGTCACCACGCCGATCTGGCTGCCATCGGGATCCAGCACTGGGTACCCGTCGCGGGCGATGCCACGCTCGGCCATTTCCAGAGCCACCAGCCTCCGCTTCGGCCCGCCTTCGGCTTCAACGGCCAACAGGGCGTCGCGGCCGATGAACTCGCCTTTGTCGAGCTTGAGCCAGTGCTCCAGGCCAGCCTCGAAAACATTGATCGACGCGGAGATTTCGTGGCCGTAGAGTGGCATTCCGGCCTCCAGCCGCAGGGTGTTGCGCGCACCCAGGCCGCAGGGACGGATGCCGAACTCCGCACCCGCCTCCAGCAGCGCATTCCACACTTTTTCCGTTGCGGGCGCGTCCGAGGGCGTGTAAAGCTCAAAGCCGTCCTCGCCCGTGTAACCGCTGCGCGCGATCATCACGCCGGCAACTCCGGCCACATCGCCCCAGGTAAACCAGTAGTTGCGAATCGCCGCCAAATCAGTTTTTGTCAGCTTTTGCAGGGTTTCCCGCGCCCTCGGCCCTTGCACCGCTAGTTGCGAGTAAAGGACGGAGTCGTCGCTGACGCTGACCGGGGGCCAGGCGTGAACGCGGGGAAGAATCCAGGCGAAGTCCTTATCCTTGGTTCCTGCGTTGACCACCAGCAGGTAGTCGTTCGGGCCGAGCCGGTGAACCAGAATGTCGTCCACATAAGTTCCCTCCGGCGTCAGCAGCGCGGAGTATTGGGCCTGGCCGTCTTTTAGGCGCGCGGCATCGTTCATCGTGAGGCGCTGCACGGCGGCCAGCGCGCCCGGACCGCGAAAGCGTATCTCGCCCATGTGGCTCACATCGAAGAGGCCCACGGCAGTGCGCACGGCTATATGCTCGGCGATCAGCCCGCCGCGGCCTTCAGCGGTAGCGCCTGGCCGCGTAAAGCCGGGGTACTCGACCGGCATTTCCCAGCCGCCGAAGTCCACCATTCGGGCCTTCAGTGCATGATGGACGGAGTTGAGGGCGGTTTTTTGGAGCGGAACGGAAACGGACATGGGGAACCTCAGAATTCTGTTTGCAAGGTGAGATGCGCCGGGCACAGATGGCGCTTCATCTGATCGTGTCGGGGCACGACTTCAGTCGTGCCAAAGATCATGCAAGAATGAATGCTGGGCTTTAGCCCCTGGGGTGGGCCTTTTCAGAATTCATCGGTATGCACACATTGTTACCGCAGGGGCTAAAGCCCTAATTTTCTCTTGCCTCTTACGGCACGACTGAAGTCGTGCCCTGACACAGTACCATTCTATCGAAGCACTTGCACTTATTGATGCACATTGCCTTACGCTTTCGCCAACTGCTCCAGCAGCGCATCAAAGTCTTCCAGACGCGCGTATTCAATGATGATTTTGCCGCGACCGTTGTGGTCTTCAATGACGACTTTCAATCCGAGGGCGCTCTGCAACTGTTCCTGCACATCGCGGACATTGGGATCGATGGGCGGCGCTGGCTTGGGCTCTTTCTTGGCGTTGCGTTCGGGATGGATCAGCCCTTGAACGTAGCTCTCCGTCTGGCGAACGGAAAGCGAAAGACCAAGCACACGCTTTGCCGCTTTCTCCATATCCTCAGCGTGCTCGAAGGCCAACAGGGCGCGCGCGTGGCCAAAGCTCAGCTCGCCCAACTCCACGCGGGTTTGCACCGAGGCTGGCAGCTTCAGTAAGCGCAGGAAGTTGGCGACGGTTGCCCGGTCCTTGCCGGTGCGCACGGCCATTTGCTCCTGGGTCATGTGGAATTCGCGCGACAGCCGTTCAAAGGCACGCGCCTGCTCCATCGCGTTCAGATCCGTGCGTTGCAGATTTTCGACGATGGTGATCTCCATCGCCTGTTCGTCGGAAACCTGCCGCAGAATCGCCGGAATGGTCTTCTTGCCGGCCAGCTCCGAAGCCCGCCAGCGCCGCTCGCCGGCAATCAATTGGTAGCGGCCATTCGCCAGCGGACGAACAAGGATGGGCTGCACGACTCCGTTGGCGCTGATCGAAGCAGACAGCTCCGCCAACTGCTCCTCATTCACCGTTGAACGGGTTTGGAAGGGATTGCGGTCAATCTGGCCGAGAGGGATCTCCAGCGGATGGCCGCCTTCTGCCTCGGTGGATGAAGCGGGAGCAATTGGCACTCGCGGCAGCAGCGAGTCCAGGCCCTTTCCGAGGGCGCGGCGTTTGTTTTCAGGTCCAGCAATAGTCATGGTTCTAATTCCTCGATTCCGGGTCAGGTCCGGAGCCTCTTAAACTGCATTCACGGGAGCGATGGCAGAGCACATACGAGATGCTGTCAGGAATTCGGAGTGGGAGATTGATCGCCCTCCAGCTCCGAGGCGGCGAATTTCTCCCCGTGCGGTTTCTCGATGCCGTGGCGCGCCATGTATTCCCCGGCCAGCTCGAAGTAGGCCTGGGTGCCGCGCGAGCGGGCGTCGTATAGCGCCACGGGCTGGCCATGGCTGGGCGCTTCGGCCAGCCGCACGTTGCGCGGAATCACGGTATGAAAGAGGCGATCCTGAAAGTGCATACGCAACGTTTCGGTCACCTGCTGCGCCAGATTCGTGCGGTCGTCGTACATGGTCAGGAGCACGCCCTCGATCACCAGCGTCGGGTTGAAGGCCGCGCGAACCCGTTCGAGCGTCGAGATCAGCTCCGAAATACCCTCGAGGGCAAAGTATTCGGCCTGCATGGGCACCAGCAGGGTATCGGCAGCGGCTAGGACGTTGAGCGTGAGCAGGTCAAGCGCCGGTGGGCAGTCCAGAATCACCAGATCGTAGTTGTCCCGCACCGGTCCCAAGGCCTGTTGTAACCGGAGAGCGCGATCCTCGGCCGCGGCCAGCTCTATATTGGCGCCGGTCAGGTTCTTGGAACCGGGCAGCAAGGACAGGAGGTCGATTTCCGTGGGCAGAATCACCTGCTCAGCCAGGGAATCGCCCATCAGCACATCATAGATGGAACGGCGGCTGTCGTCGCGCTGCAAACCGAGACCGGAGGAGGCATTCGCCTGGGGGTCGCAGTCGGCCAGCAGAATCTTGAGACCCTCCAGAGCCAGGCACGCGGCCAGGTTAATGGCCGTTGTGGTTTTGCCCACACCACCTTTTTGGTTCACAATGCCAAGTATCTTGCCCATGGCATTCCAGACTATAGAGAAGATCAGTTTGAAGCCAGCGGCTTGCATTGTGGAGAACGCCGCAAAGCTGTGGATATCGTTTTATCCGGGGTTGGGCGAAGGTTTGTCAAACCATTGCGCAGTAAGGGGTTCAGCGAGAAATGGGCAATACAATTCAGAAGGTATGAAAAAGTGCCGATCAGTGCAAAACTTTTGCATTTTTCGGCAAAAATGGGGTCGCTTTTCAGGGAAATTCTTACGCGTTCCGATTCAGGACTACTCCCATTTTGGTCCAAGTGACTTTTTGTTCCACGTGGAACAATTCCCGCTTTGGGTCTTGTTCCCATGATGTTCCACGTGGAACACGCTGCAACAAAGGCGCGAACTCGACCGGCAACGCGCCTTGCTCCTACTTGTACTGATCGAAGAACTGCCTCGCCACCTTCATGCAAAATGGCGGCTCAAGCATTCCGTGATAGTAGCTGTTGTAGGTTGTCGCATTCAACTTGCCATAAACCGCTTGAATCTCTGGATCCACGTCTACCAGCGACACATTGGTCAACCCACGACTGAGGAAGTCGTTATAGACGGCCTCCGCGTTTACCGTAAAGCTGACGGTTGGGTCGCCCATTCCTCCACATAACGTAGTCGGCGTCTTGGGATTCCAGCCAAGCAAATCCTGCTTGGCCGCTGCCACAATGGTCGGATTGCTCGGATTGCTGGCGAGATCGCTCAAATACGCAGGCTTCAGCATTGCGTGCTCATTCTGGTCAGGCGTGCCGGACGGCAAAAGACTGGCCAGCGTCGTCGCGTCAAGCAGGCTTGGAAGCAGGTTCCCAATGTAGCTGTCATAGGGGGCGTTGAAAATGTCGGAAGTCGAGCTATAAACATTGCCGTATATCTTCTGATACGCGATGATTTGGAACGGTACGAAATCCTGCACTCCATTGATGGGCGTGGCGACTCCATGAATCAGCGCCTGCGACACATAATACGGCCCGGCTAGAGGAGCGGACGCAACCAGATTGAATTCCCCGGTATCAGCCGCTTCAATCGCGCGCTGCGTCGCCATGGCGCTGTGTCCTCCCTGGGAATAGCCGGAGAGCATCACCTTGCCGTTCAAAACAAGCCCTAGCATGGGAGCCGCCAGGCGCGCCGCACGGATCGAGTCGATCACCGCAGTTGCCTCGGAATTCGCGTGCATATACGGGTGATACGGATACGCAGAAAGCGCATAGCCCAGATAATCCGTTGCAACCACCACATAGCCATGCGCCGCGAAGAAGGTCATCATCAGTTCGGCTGAGGGATCGGTTGTGTCCGCATTGGTGTGATTCTTCTCCAGGTTTGTGCCCCTGGCGAAAGCAGCCAGCGGGAATGGTCCCGAACAACCAGAACCAGACGGTATCATCAGAGCGCCAGAGGCATTGCTCACTTCTCCTGGCTGCACGCCAGAGGTCTGGTAATTGATCTGCACCATCTTGACGTCGCATTCAGCCGCTCCAGCCAGCGTGAGCAAGCCATTCGCGGAGCTGATTGAATCAAGCTGTGCTTTGGTCATGGTGCCGATTACCGTTGGACTTCCAAGCAATTGCCCATAATTGGGGGTATTGTTTGCACCACATGAAGTTAAAACCAAAGCAAACAGCATAGCCGACACATATCCGCATAATCTCACGTATGCCTCATTTCCAGTCCAAACCATCGCTTCCGCGAGTGGGCATGAACAGCAGCCGTCCGAAACAGCTCATCTTCACGCGACCTGAATCGCCATCGTATGAGAGGCGAACGCCGGAAATGAGATCGAGCGCAGCCATAGCGCCGCATCCGTTATCGGCTTCAGGCGGAACCCCATTCAATGAACTTTGCAATTTAATCTCACAACGGAGGCATTCCGTACCATAATGGCGAATCAAGGTGACCTATCCTTGAGAAGTGATCGAATATATCTGACTCGGCTAAGTACAAACAAAAATTCTATCGATGCTTATACAATTTCGGCGGAATGCACAGCGAGGGCAAGGATCCGGTCCTCACCGCCGGGAAACGGAACAGACTGGAGCCAGGAGAACTCCTGTCCTGCCGCATTCTTCAACCGATTCATCTCGGCCAATGTAATCATCAAAGCCAGCCAGCCGCCGGGACGAACCAGCCGGGACGAAGCCCGAACCGCCAATTCCATCTTGTCCACGGCGCGCAGGGTCACGCAGTCAAACTGCGAGCCGAGCGTCTCTGCCCGGCCGGAGTGCACTCTTGCGCCTACACCCAACACGCGGATCGCCTCGCTGAGAAAGGCCGCCTTCTTGCCCTGAGATTCGGCCAGGGTCACGCCAATCTCCGGCCTGCAAAGCGCAATGGGAAGCCCCGGAAATCCCGCGCCGGAGCCGAAATCAAGCAGCCTAGCGATTCCGGCGGGCAAAGCGCGGGCGCAGGCAATCGACTCAACAAAATGCCGTTTCAGAATTCCTTCTTCGTCCCGAATCGCGGTCAGGTTCACGCGAGCATTCCAGCGAAGAAGAAGCGAAAGATAATCCGCAAAGCGCGCGGACTCACCAGCGTTCAACGGCTCCAGACCGCTCTCGGCCAGAAGCGCATTCAGCCGGTCGCCCACTGCTTGCCCGGCCTGGCTCATGCCGGCGCAACCGACTCGTCGATTCGCCGTGGCTGCCAGACCGACGCGGCCTGAACAAACGCGGCAAAGATGGCGCGCGAAAAGGCGCTATGCGTATAGGTCCGCTCAGGATGCCATTGCACACCCAGGACAAAGTGCTCCGGACGGCTCAGTTCAACTGCTTCGACCACGCCATCTGCTGCCGAAACCACACTGACAACCAATCCATCGCCGGGAACGCGAATCGCCTGATGGTGGCTGGAGTTGACCTCCGGCAAGGCCGCATAGCTTTTGGGAACCAGGCCGGCCAGCCGCGAGTCCGGATCAATCCGCACCGGGTGCGCGCCAACCACATCCCGGCCTGGACGGTGATCGACAGCGGAGACCAGGTTCTGCACCAGTGAACCATTCAGCCAGACATTCAGACTCTGAGCGCCGAGGCAGATGGCCAAAACGGGTTTGTGCTGGCTAAAGGCATCCTGGAGCAATAGCTCATCCACAGCGGCGCGGACAGGATCCGGCTCACCGCACTCAGGAACCGGATCTTCGCCATATCTTTGCGGGTCAATATCAAACCTGCTGCCGGGCAGCAAAATTCCCTGCACGCCCGCGAGCAGCCGGGCAACGCTCTCCGGCCGCGAGTGCAGCGGGACGATGATCGGTATAGCTCCGGCAGAGCGGAGCGAGGCCAGATAGGGCGGCAGCGAATGCTCGTTGTACGTCGTATCGCTGCTGGTTGGCTCGGGGATGGCAATATGAACGCTCATGCCAGACAGTGTAATTTATCACGGCGGCCAGCGCGATAGCAATCAGAACAAAACTCTTCAAAGCTCCGCGCCTGCAGCCAGCGACTCGGCCACATCCGGCTCTACGCGTAGCGTCTCGACGGCCACACGCAGACGCGCCGTCAGCTCCGCCGTCTGCCGCAGCGTCATCCCCACAGTCTCAATCGGCTCGCCAACTCTGAGCGTCAACTCGCCAGGATAGTAGTGGTGGGTATGAATCGGCAGCAGCTCGTAGACGCCGCTGAGCGCCATTGGCACAATGGGAAGCTGCGTCCGAATGGCCAGGAAAGCGGCTCCCGACTGAAACGGCTGTAGCTTTCCGTCCTTCGTCCGCGAGCCCTCCGGGAAGACAAACAGAGGCAATCCCGCGCGCAGCGCCCGGATTGCGGCGCTCAGAATGGACCCCGGCGCGCGCGTATTGCGCGCATCAATCGGAATCTGCCCTGATCGATTCAAGTACCATCCAATGAATGGGATAGACCACAGTTCCTTCTTTGCCAAAATGCGGAATTGGAAGGGCAGCGCGGAAAAGATGACCGGAATATCCATGTAGGAGGTGTGATTCGAGGCGTAGACCGCGACGGGATGCCTGCGCAGGTTTTCTGCGCCGATCACCGTGAGCTTCGAGGCGGAAATCCATACGCAGCAGCGCGCCCAGACTCGCGCAATCCAGTGCTGCACATTGCCCTTCTTGTCCACCAGCGAAACCAGCAGCGCCATGCTTCCAAAAGCTGCGGTCGTCAGCACAAAAACCGGCATCTGAATCAGATCCGTGCGCCAGCGGTAGATCCACGGCAGCGGATTGGGACGTTGTCTCACAATATGGCCTCATTGCTGAACAGGATTGGCCGCACCTCACCCATCAAATAAATAGACCCAGAAACGACCACCACGCCGCCTTGACCGCGCTGGGCAGCCCATTGCAGAGCCTCGCGCACGGAACCAGCGCTGACCGCCGCACAGCCCGCTTCCGTGGCCGCCGCCTCCAGCTCGTCCAGCGTGGTTGCGCGGGGCGAGTGAATCGGCGCCAGAATCACCTGCTCGAAGAGCGGAAAAAGAATGCGCGCCATCTCGCTGGCCGGCTTGTCGCGCAGGCAACTGAAGACCAGCGTCGCTGGCCTCTTGCCCTTCAGCAGATCACGCAAGCTCGCGCGCAGGGCCTCGGCCCCGGCCGGGTTATGCGCCACATCCAGAATCCACTCGACGCCATACTTCTGGATGCATTCGAGCCTTCCCGGCCAGCACGTCTGCCGAATCCCTGCGGCAATGGACGCCGGCGTGACCGGAAAGCCGTGCGACGAGGCCAGCTCGACCGAAGCGGCAATAGCCAGCGCGACATTGCGCTGCTGGTGCGCGCCCGCCAGCGGCGACTCGACCGCGATCTTCGCTCCCAGCGCCGCCACTGCATACGAACCCACCGTGCCCGCCGGAGGCAGATAAGCGACCGCGTTCACGCGGCGCACATTCAACTCCGACGACCGCTCGGCGAGCACGCGGTTCGACTCCGGATCCTGCGGAAGCGCGACCAGCGTTCCATCGCGGCGCAGAATGCCGGCCTTCTCCCGCGCAATGGCGGCGATGGTCGGTCCGAGCCATTCCGTATGATCGAGCGAAATATCAGTGATGACCGAGAGCAGCGGATCGACAATATTGGTTGCATCCAGCCGCCCGCCCATCCCGACCTCCAGCACCGCTACGTCCAACTTCGCCTCGGCAAAGTAGAGCAGCGCCTGTGCGGTCAGAATCTCGAAGAAGCTGGGCGATTGCGGCAGGCTGCCCGCTGCAAGCAGCTCCCGCGCGGCCTCTTGAACACGCGCGTAGAGAGTCGCAAAATCCTCATCGCCAATCTCCGTCGCGCCGATGCGGATGCGCTCATTCACGCGCACCAGATGCGGCGAAGTATAAAGCCCGACGCGCATTCCGGAGGCCATCAGAATCGAGGCCAGCGTCGCCGCGGTCGAGCCTTTGCCATTGGTTCCTGCAATCAGCACCGCGCGCAGCCTACGCTGAGGATTGCCCAGCACCTCAAGTAGCAAGCCAATCTCATCCAGCGAAAACTTGCGCCGTGGCTGATCCGGCCGCGTATACAGCTCCGGAGCGATGGTGCTCAATTGTTTAATGGCGGCGGCATAGGACATGAAAGTCAAGTATAAAAGGCCGGTCTAACTGCGCGAGAGTCGAATCTCACTTCCGGAGCAGCAATTGCAGCGCGGTGCGGGCATTTTGCAGGCATTCGCGCGCCTCGTCTTCTGATAAAAGCCCCTGATGCACCGCTTTCCGGCCAACATCGTTGACCAGATTGGCCACACGCGGAAAGTCGGCATCAAAACCGATCATTTGCAAATTATTGTTCACTTCATGCAGCAGATTGCCGAGCGTCGCGGTCTTGCGGTAGCGCGAATGCACTTGCCGCGCGAGGCCGGCGGGCAGCTTCTGCTTGATAGCCTCCTCAAGCACGGAACGGCACATCACCGCGCTGGCCGTGAACAGTCCGAAGAAATAGCAGCGCGTCGCCTCGTCCAGATAGCGGTCCGCCTCCTCTGAACTTGGCGTGTCGACCACACACTCCCGCAGTTGCGTCGCCCGCATCACGGCCGGCTCAACCAGCTCGATCAATTCAAGCGCAAAGGCGGCGCGGAGCAGGTCGTTCTGCTGGTCGTCCAGCGCTCGCTGAATCGACTGCCAAGCCGGAGCAGGCGCATCCTGCCCGGCGTATTGCAGCTTGGTCAGCGAGGTGAGCCGGTGCCGCGCGTGCTGGATAAACCCATGGTGCATCTCCTCGCCCAGACGCTTCCACCCGGCCACAAAAGCCTCTGGATTCTGCTGGTAGCGCTGCCACAGCTCATCGTAGACAATTTCCGGCAGAATATTCCGCAACTGCGCAAATCGCCCCGTCCTGGCCAGCTCGGAGATCGCCTCGCAAAACTCCTGACCTGGGGTGCCCTCGGCCGACATCTTCATCAGCTCGTCTTCGATTCGTGCTAGATCGATCCCCATGCCGCCAAACTCCTAACGTTCAGTTTAGAGTCCGTCCATGTAAAACCAACAAAATCCTGCTGCATCTGCCGCCCCACATCCAGGAATGGGAACCTATTAATTTATTTGCCTAAGCAGGGAATCCGCGCCTGGCTTTGCCGCACAAGAGCATAAAGTCACCCTCTGTGCAAAGTGTGGAAGAGCCGTCCGCTGTGCATAGTGTGTCCATTTGAAGTCCTTGACCCGCGCGCCTCGGGACGATCTTTTCACATAAATCAGCCACTTTGCACAGAGCATTTCCAGCGCCCTCTGCAAGCCGTGGGAAACCGGGGGCGTTATCCCCCCTTCTCAACCCTGTTTTCCAAATGCCCTCAATTGCACAGCCCTGATTTGGAAAACTCACCCACTGCTTAACAAATCTATTATCAGTAACATACTCTATATTTCCACTTTTGCTTCCGAACTACGGGTACTACTGCTTTTGATTTAACCTATTTTCACAACAAGTACCAGCCGCCGCATACCGGAACCATCCCGGAGCACGCCAAGAGATTTGCCTCCTCCACGTTTTTCCGCCTTGCCTTTTCGCGCGCAAACAGTCCTCGGAATGCAGACAACTAACGCGTTTTCCACGCGCACGGCCTTGCTCGAAGTGAATACAATCAAGAAGTAGAAAAGATAGCCGTTTCCGCCTTGGCGGCATGGTGTTGTACAGTGTGGCCAGCGCGGAATTTGCAGCGTTTACTTCGGTAGCCGCAAAGCGAGGATGAATTCATGTCAGACGTGGAAACTGAAGTCGAGAAGCCGGCCGCGCCGGGGGCAGCGATGGAAATTACCGTAAGCCGTCAGGAACTGGTCAGGGAGCTCACAGCCACGCAAAGCGTGGTGGAGCGCAAAACCACGATTCCGATTCTCTCCAACTTTCTTTTGGAGGCCGCGGGCGAGCAGCTCAACATCACGGCCACCGATCTGGACCAGGCCATCCGCACCAGCGCCGTGGCCAAGGTGAAGAAGGAAGGCGCCTGCACCATTCCCGCGCACAAGCTCTACGACTACATCAGGCTGCTTCCCGAGGGCGAAATCTCGATCAAGCTGCTGGAGAATCACTGGGTGCAGATTCACTCCGGCCGCTCCAAAACCAAGATGGTCGGCATGGCGCGCGCCAACTATCCGCAGGTTCCGGAGTTTCCCTCGATTGCCGTCACCAGCATTTCAACTGTGGCGATGAAAACGCTGATTGGGCACACGATCTTCTCGATCTCCAATGAAGAGTCGCGCTACACGCTCAACGGCGCGCTGCTGATCATCAAAGCCGAGTCGCTGGCCATGGTTGCTACCGACGGCCACCGCCTGGCCTACGTGGAAAAGCCCAACGAGGTTCTTGAGGGCATCAGCGGTGAAAAGCGCGTGCTGATTCCGCGCAAGGCGCTGCAGGAGTTGCAGCAACTGCTCGCGGCTTCGGAGGACGAAAAGTTTGACTTTGCCGATGACGAGCACACGCTCTTCTTCCGCGTTGGTAAGCGCATCCTCAGCAGCCGCAAGCTCTCCGGCCAGTTTCCGAACTTTGAGGCCGTGATGCCGCGCGACAACACCAAGTTCGCCGTGGTGCGCTCGTCGGAGCTGGCCAGCTCGATTCAGCGCGTGGCGCAGTTCGCCGACGAGCGCTCCGGCGCAATCCGCCTGCGCCTGGAAAGCAACGAACTGAAGATCAGCTCCAGTTCGACCGATTCTGGCGAGAGCGAAGACACCATCGACACGCCCTATGCGAGCGAGCCGATCGCGGTGGGCTTCAACTCGGCCTACATTATCGACTTCCTCAAGGCGCTGGACAACAGCGGCGAGGTCCGGCTCGAATTCAAGGACTCGCAGTCGGCCGGCCAGTTGCGCCCCGAGGACCCCGACGCCGAGTACAAGTACCGCTACGTGCTGATGCCGATGCGCATCTGAACCCCCTGTGGTGGCGCGGAGTCTTTCGCGTGACAGTCAAGAAAGTGAGCATCAATCAGAAGGCCCGGCATCGCTGCCGGGCCTTTGCTGGTTAAGCGGAGAAGAGACTGCAAAGTCATGCGCTCCCGCCGTTGTCCGCCCTCTATACTCGAAGTGAATGTCCACCAGCCGTCAAACAACCGATTCGGCGCGAAGGCCCAGCGGCCCCTTGCTGGTCAGGCTCTGCAACTGGGTGGGCGAGGCCGTGCTCTCGCTGCCGGCGCTGCGCCGCCTGGCCGAGGCCGGCTACCAACTGCATCTATATGGTAGAGGCTGGGCGCCGGCGCTCTTCGAGGGCACGGGCTGGCCGGTGACAGTCCGAGGCGGTGGCGTGACCCAGGCCACCGCGCAGCTTCGCGCTCTGCGGCGCACGCTTAGCGCGGCAGAGCCAGTGCCGGCGCTGTTGATGACCAACTCCTTCGCCTCCGCGCTGGAGACAAGGCTGGCGGGCTTTGCGCCTTCGGGTTTTGCGCGGGAGTGCCGCGGGCCTTTGCTTTGCTCCGCCTATCCATGGCCTGGTATTGCGCAAGCAGGGCCAGGTTTTGCGACGTCGGGCTTTGCGCACGCTGCCGAGGCCTACTGGCAGCTCGCCAGCAGCTTTCTCGGCACCGAGGAAGGCTTTCCCGCGCGCCTGGACTGGACTCCAAGCGAAACCCAGCGCGCGCGGGCTCTGGCCCTCCTCTCGCGGTACGGACTGGACGCAGGCTCCTTTGTGGTGCTTTGCCCCTTCTCCGGCCCGGATGACCGCGAGCATCAAAAGGTATGGCCGGGCTTCAGGGAACTCGGAGCAAAGCTCGCGGCGTCGGGCGCGTCGGCTGTCGTTTGCCCTGGGCCGGGCGAGCAAGCCGTTGACGCCGGCGCGCAGGCTGTCTGCCTGCCGGGCGTCGACCTCGGCGTTTATGGCGCTCTGTTCAAGTTGGCGCGCAGTGTGGTGGCCAACGATACCGGCCCCGGCCATCTGGCCGCGGCGGCTGGCGCGCGGCTCGTCAGTGTCCAGGGACCGCAATCGTCGGCGGTTTGGAGGCCGATTGGGCCAGGAGTGCGGCTCTTTCAATCTGCCTTGGAGTGGCCCTCGGTGGACAGCGTCGCCGCGGCGGCGTTGGAGACGTTTTTTTGACTGGTCCAAGGGTGCCGATCACGGGTTTTGCCAGTACTTCGACCGAGAGAAAAGTCATCCAAAAGGAGGATAAATCCCCCGCAAAAGCAAATTATTTTTGGCGGAAGTCCTTCCCGATAGGAAGCAATAAGATACTATATATCAGCAACATACAAGATTAGAAAAGGCAAAGAATACGCTTACACATCAAAAATCCAAAAAAATGCTTGTCTGAGGTGCGTTGCTTGTGATATTTGTAAACAGTTTCATGATGACGTTTTCCGGCCACGACTAGCAGAGACAAAGATCTGTATTTGACTGGCCGGGCCACAACAAAAAGCATTCAGGAGGCAGTAAATATGCTTGCAAGCAAACGAACGGTATCGAGTCCAACTTCGATATCGCAGTGGTTCAGGCGGATACCATGGCTGCTCATTCCAGTCTTGGCCTTGACCTGTTCAATTGTTCATGCCCAGGTGACAAACGGCGCCTTGAGCGGTGTTGTCGCCGATGCCAGTGGCAGTGTTGTGCCAGGCGCCAAGGTGGTAATCACCAACGAGGCATCTAAAATTACCCGCGAAAGCGTTTCGAACGATAGCGGATACTTCAAGGTCGTCGCTCTGCCGCCCGGAACCTACAAGGTAAGAATTACGGCCAAGGATTTTGAGGCCTGGCAGATTACGGGCATTGTGCTCAACCAGGGCGAAGACAGAACGCTGGCCAAGGTTGCACTGAAGATCGGCGCCCTCACAGAGACGGTCGAAGTAGTGGCCGACGCAACTTCGGTTCCAATCGACACTTCGGAAAGCCGCCAGGTGCTGGAGACCGGCGTGTTCAGCCAGATGAACACGCAGGGCCGCAACGCCATGGAACTGATCAAGATTATGCCTGGCATGGCGATCAACAATGGCTTGGGCAACAGCCCGGCCTTCGATCCGAACACCACATCACAAGGCAACGGCCCAATCGGAAAATATGCCGTGGGCGGCGCACCACCGAACGGCGGCGTGGGCCTCAGCTCCGATGGTGCGGCCATCGTTGACATCGGCAGCTCCAATACGCAGGTGTCCAACGTCAACGGAGAGCAGACCGCTGAACTCACCATCATCGACGGCTCCTTCGGCGCGGAATACGCCAAGGGCCCGGTCAACATCCAGGCCATCAGCAAGAGCGGCGCCAGCAGCTTCCATGGCAGCGCTTATGCCTACGCCAGAGCCGGCACCTACAATGCGGAAGAGTCGCAGTTGAAGGTCAATGACGTAAAAAAGCCTAACGATCACCAGTGGTACCCCGGCTTTACCATCGGCGGCCCGGTCGTGATTCCAGGGATCAAGTTCAACCATAACCACGACAAGCTGTTCTTCTTTGCCGGCTATGAGTACATGATGCAGCACCCGGCCGGCCAATATCGCGAGTCGGATGTGCCGACGGACGATATGTTGAAAGGCGACTTCAGCGGCGCCGGAGCGCTCAGCGGCCTATCGTCAACCGTTCCTTGCGCGACCAGCCTTATGAACGGTTGGCAATACTCCCCGTCCTACAGCTTCTGCTCCCAGCAAACGGCCAATGGCAATACCAGTGGAAATGGCGTATTCAAGAACTTCAGTTCTCTCACAGACGCCAATGGCCTGGCCTACATCACGATGATGCGCAAGCTGAACATCAAGCCAAACCAGAATCCTGCCCTGCACAACAATTACAACTACGGCTATCTTGACGCACCCATCACGGACCGCTGGGATGGCAAGCTCAAGATCGACTACAACATCAACGAAAACACCAAGCTTTCCGGCTCTTACTCCGAGCAGCACGAAGGCGATAACTTCGCGTATGGGAATATGTACTGGTGGCCGGGTGGCGCCGTTCCGTTTGGCGCAGCCAAGGCTTCTTCCATTTCCCGTACCGCCAACATCAGCTTGACGAAGGTCTTTTCGCCCACGCTGACCAGCGACTTCACCTTCGCCATGTCGTACTTCACTTTGCCCAACAAGCCGAATAATCCCGCGGACATTTCCCCAAGCGCGGCGGGGCTGAACCTTGATGTGCCCTATAGCCTTTCGGATGCGGGCCTGCTGCCGCAGTTGCCGAATATCCTCAGTTGGTCTTGCAACACCACTGGCCAAACGTACGGCTGCTTCCCGCAACTCTACTCGTACGCCTATGAGAAGAAATTCGGTAACGCGGCTGGCAGCACCAAGAAGGTTCCGTCGCTGGCGGAAAACATCTCCAAGACCTGGAAGACGCATACCTTCAAGACCGGCTTCTACTGGGAAGAGGCCAACCAGACGCAGAGCGATCTGATCACCGACGCACAGGGAGAGTATCAATTTGATCAGTGGACCTCGCTTACCACGGGCAATCCGCTGGCTGATTTGCTCTTCGGCAATGTGAATTCCTTTTCGCAGACTCAGGGCGAACCTCTGACGTACATGAAGCGTTTCAACTGGAGCTTCTTTGCGACCGATAGCTGGAAGGTGGGCAAGTTTACCTTCAACTACGGCGCGCGCTTCGAGCACGACGGACAATGGTTTGCCGACGATGGCCAGGGCTTGGGCGTCTGGTCCGATGCCGCTTATGACAACAATCCTTCCACTGCCAGCAGCACCAGCGGTGTGATATGGCACGGAAATACGTCCAGCGTCCCGCTTTCCGGATGGAAATCCAAGCTGCTTGATGTCTCTCCACGCGCGAGTGTTGCCTATGATCTGTTTGGCAATGGCAAGACCGTAGTGCGTGGCGGTTTCGGCACCTACCACTGGCAGGTTTCCATTGGCGACGTCAACGGATCATACCTGGATCCGATCGGCATCGGCACCGCTTCAAAGTCCGGTTTTTCCGGCCTGGATCAGGTCTCAACCATCACTGGCGTTCCGGGCAGCCTGGCCGGTGGCAAAATCAATGTGCTGCAGCGCGGTGACAACAAAACCCCCTACACCAACAACTGGAATGTGATTGTCTCGCAGGCCGCGCCGTGGAAGTCGACCCTGGAATTGCAGTATCAGGGCAGCCATACCGAAAACTCGGTGATCAGCAACAACAACAACTCGTCTACCAGTCTGGACAACTACAACAAGATTCCTATCGGAACGCTGTTGAGTTCTCAGCAGTGCATTAACAACTCTGCCTACTGCGGCTCCAAAGTTTCGGACTCTAACTACTACTCCAGCCCGACGCCGCTCGATGAGCAGTTTTATCGCCCCTACGCGGATTACCAGTATGTGAGCATTGCCCATCACGGCAGCTACTCCAACTACAACGCCTTTGTGGCGCAGTGGCAGAAGCAGAGCGGCCCCGTGAACTGGATTGTGAACTACACCTTCGCCAAGGTTCTGGGCATCCTGGACGGCAATACGGAAAACGGCAATGGCAGTGGCGCCACCGTTGATCCCTTCGACCTGCACAAGAACTACGGCGTGCTGGCGTATGATCGCACGCACATCTTCAACGCAACCTACATCATCCACACGCCAACGCTGGTGAAAAACAATATACTGGCCGGCGCCGTGGTCAACGGCTGGGAGATTTCCGGCATTACGCAGGTCCAAAGCGGCGCTCCCTTGGAGACCAATACCAACAACCTGAACTTCTCAGCGCCAATCAGCATCTCCGACGTGGTGGGAACTCCAGATCAAATTCTTCGGCCGATTCTGACATGCAACCCGAAGAAGAACTTGCACAGCGGGCAGTACTTCAACCCGTCCTGCTTCGGCTTGCCGACCGTGGGAACGGCGGCGACCAGCAACAGCGCAGCGGTGCTGGGCGTCAACGGCCCGGTACAGTGGCCTTACATCAAGGGACCCAAGTACGTAAGCAGCGACTTGGCGGCGTTCAAAAACTTCAAGTTCCGCTCCAGCCAGAACATTCAGTTCCGCGCTTCAGCGTTCAACTTCCTCAACCACAAACTGAAGCAGTTTGGCACGGGCGACGATACACAGCTGAAAATGAAATACGACACAAATAACAACATCACGCTACCCGAGAATTTCACGGGCAAGCCACTAGGCATCGTCGGACGCCGCGTAATGGAATTCGCGCTGAAGTACGAGTTCTAATCTGTTGTTTAACCGGAGTCCGCGCCCGCACGGGCGGACTCAAAACTTGATCGGAAAAATGCGCCGGCGGCCGCAGTCAGGCTACCGGCGCATTTTGCTTTTATCCTCTATCCGGCCGACTCTTCCTCCGCGTTGGCGCGGTAAACTGAAGTGTGGATTCCTTGACTGCAATACGCCCCTGCTGGGTTGAAATTCAGACCCGTTTCCTTGAAGAAAATTACCGCTTTCTCCGTACTCTGGCCGCCTCTCAGGCGGAGTTGCTGGCCATCGTGAAGGCGAATGCCTACGGCCACTCGCTACGCCTTTGCGCGCCGGCCGTCGCGCGCGCCGGGGCCCGCTGGCTGGGCGTCACGGACGTGGACGAAGGCGTGGAGGCCCGCGCGGTTTGCCCCGAGGCCCGGATTCTGGTCATCAGCGGCGCATTTCCCGGCCAGGGAGCGGCCGTGGTGCGCGACAAGCTGACGGCCGTGGCCTGGGAGCCGTGGCAGTTGGATGAGCTGGAATCGGCGGCCCGCGCGGCGGGCGCGGCGCCGGGCTCGCTGCCGCTGCACGTGGAAATCGATACCGGCATGAGCCGCCAGGGCGTTGCGCCCGAGCAGATCGGCGCGCTGCTGGCGCGCTTTGTTCCCGCCTCGCCGCTGCGGCTGGAGGGCGTGATGACCCACCTGTTTGCCGCCGATGAGGCCGACGGAGCGGTGACTCGCGCGCAACTGGCGCGCCTGAATGAGGCCGTGGAAAGAATCGAAGCCGCCGGGATTTATCCGGAGTGGCTCAACGTGGGCAGTTCCGCCGCGCTGCTGGCGGGTGAGACCGGCGCAATCGCCGCCCTCGCCGCCCGGCACGGCATGAAGGCGATGTTGCGGCCTGGCCTGGCGCTCTACGGGCTGGCCAACGAATTCGATCCCGGCTTTGACAGCGCGGAGCCGGCATCGCTCGCCTCCGCGCGCGCCCATCTGCGGCCGGTGCTCCAGTGGAAGACGCGCGTGGCCAGCGTGCGGCAGATTCCCGCGGGCGCCGTGATTGGCTACAACGGCACCTTTGTGGCCACCGAGCCGATGCGGCTGGCGCTGCTGGCCGTGGGCTATGCTGATGGCCTTGACCGCCATCTAGGCAACCACTTCAGCCTGCTGGTGGGCGGCCAGCGCGCGCCGCTGGTGGGCCGCGTCAGCATGGATCAGTCGGTGGTGGACGTGACCGGAATTCCGGGCGTGGAGGTTGGCGACGAGGTGGTGATTCTGGGCGCGCAGGGCGATGAAGTCATCACCGCCTTTGACCACGCCAAGGCCACGGGCACAATTCCCTGGGAGGTCTTCACCCGCATCGGCCGGCGCGTCCAGCGGGTTGCGGTCTAAGAGCGTTTAGTTCTGTTGGCCTCGTTGCGGAGAAGGGAATCCGCGTCCTACGCGCTACGAGTGCCGTTGCGACCAGTCGCGGGCGCGGTCGAAGCGCTCGCGGTCGCGCCACACGCTGCGCTCCCAGTGGTCGCCGATCAGCTCGAACTGCTGGCGGGCAACCTCCGCGTCGCGGAACTCGTAGGCAAAATAGGCCAGCTTATTCTTCAGCCATCCAGTGGATCCGTACTGCGCGGTAAGCGCCTGGTATCCACGCTGAATGCGCGCCCAATCCATCTCGCGCGCGGAAACTTCCTTGTTGTTCTTTCCGATCACCGCAGTGGCAATATGGAAATAGATCACGTCGCCCTGCTCGCCGCCCACCTTGTCCGCGGAGACCTTGGCGAAGGCCGAAGCGTCTCCCGGTTTTCCGTCCCACTTGGGCAAGAGATAATTCGCCATTTGCTTGTAGAGGCCGAAGTATTCAGGCTCGAACTGGATTCCCTGCTCGAAGACCTCCTTGATCCGGGCCTCATCCCAGCTTTGCGCCAGGCCGACGGTCATCATTTCGGAGTACCACTGCGGGCAGCGCTCACGGAGGCTGGAGGCGTCATTCAAAACCTTCAGCGACTCCTGAATGCGCGCGTTGAAGAGGCGCCATCCCTCCGGAGTTACCGAATCCGCCATGCCGTTGCCGCGCGCCACCCACGCCCAGCGATGCAGGCTGGTGGCCAGGGCAACCCGCGCGGTGATGGACTCCGGCCTCTGGGCAATCCAGTTCTTCAGGTGCGCCAGATGGTCAAGGGTGTCCTTGTCGGTAAGCATGGGCTTGTCGAGCGCGCCGTAAAAGGCAGAGAGCTTCCATCCGCCGCCCTGAGAGCGCGTCTTTCCGCTGCGGAACTGGGCGGCCATGCGATCCAGATCGTCGAACTTCTCCTCGACCAGATCGGTCTCGATCATGCGCGTCCACTGGCCTCCGTGGAGAGTGCTTTCGTCCACGTCTGTATTCATGAGGCTTGGGCTGGCCGGCGCGGTCTGCGCCGTGAGCGGCCTGGAAAAAAAGATAAGAGACGGAGCGAGGACAAGCAGGGCTGCAAATTTGGACGCGCGCATGAACGAACCTCACAAATTGAAGCCATGATAGCGTATCTTTCCGACCGAAACAAGAAAAAATGACGATTTTTAGGTCTCTGAAAATATGATTTCGTATCTATTAACGTAAGCGATGGTCTCTCGTCCTGACTTCAAAAACATAAACGCGCCGAAAGGGCACCCGGCAAGCTCTATACCCCCCAGGGGTTGTGGGGGGGGTCTGCCAGTGTGAGCTGGCTGAACAGGCTGCGGAAAAAGGCGGAATTTTCGGCAAATTGACTGAAGACATTCCTCCGGGGCTAAAGCCCGTCGTTTTTTATCAGCCACTTACGGCACGACTGAAGTCGTGCCCTGACGCAATGCGTCCCCTTGAAACACTTTCCACGAGTTTTTCCGCAGCCTGTAAAGCCCGCGTTGATTCTGTTTGCATTATGCGGGGGTTAAAACCCCCGTCTCCCACCGAATTGAGTCTTTCCGCAGCCTGTGGAGCGCACTCCCCCTATTTCATGGTGTACTGCTGAACGTAAATAATCAGCAACCAGATGGAATCAATAAGACAGATTGCAAAGAAAATAGCTCTTCTCGGAGCGTAGTTGCCGCAGTTGATATCGCAAAGCAGTCTGAAATCAGCTTACCCAACCAACGCCTCCATGCAAACCCGCTCCAACGCAAACCGGCGCGGAAGGTTGATTCCTTCCGCGCCAGCGCTGTGCTCTGATCTCTGACCCCTAATCACTGTCACTGCGTCACGGCCTGCGGCGGAGCTTTGGGAGCTTTCAGGTGGCGCGCCTTGGGCGAGGGTGGAGCCTTGATCGCGGCGGAGGCGCTGGACTCGGGCGTGAAGCCCGGGCCTTGCTTGATGCTCAGGTCGCCATTTTCCGCGCTCAGCACGATCCTGGCCGCGCCGGAGCCGATTCGCCCGGTAACAGCCTTGTTCGCTTCGCCGCTGACCGCCAGCGGATAGCCCGAAACGCTGACGTCGCCGTTACGCGTGTGGCCGTCCACGGTGGCCGAGGCGTTGGGCGGCAGCGTCAGCTCAACGTCGCCCTTGCTGTTCTTCGCATTCACACTGAAAGCACCGGCGGGTTCCACGGAGATGCGGCCGTCTCGGTCTTCCACGTAGCTGTCGCCATAGATCTCACTGAGGTCAACGTCCTTCGAGTGCGTCGTGACGCGCACCTGCCCCTTGGCCCCATTCAGGCGCAAATCGCTCGAGTTCAGGCTCAGGTCGCCGGGCAGCGCCGCCAGTTGTAGTTCTGTCACCGAGGTTTGCAGGTGAACCGGCCCGGAGATGTTCTTAATGTAGACATCGCCGAAGATTTCGCCGCTCACCGCGATCTTGCCTTGCACATCGGTCAGCGTCAGGTCGCTGCAGTGGCCATCGACCACGACATCGCCTGTAAGTTGATGCGCGGAAAAGTCGCCCTTGTCGTTATTGAAGTGCGCCTGCACCGGCCCGGCCAGGGAATTCAGGTCAATATCGCCATGCGATACGGTGATATTGACGCCTGCACCCAGGCCCGCCGCGGTCACGTCGCCGCGGCTCGCGTTCACCGTCACCCGCGCGTTTTTGGGCACGCTCACGGTCAGGTTCAGCCGTCCGTTCGCGTGGCCCTCGGAGCGTACGCTCACCAGGCTGCCGCTGACCTTGAGCTGAGCCGCTTCGCCGTCGAAGATCTGTTTGGCGTCCGCGTCGGAGCTGGCGTAAGCCACTTCGTGCGCCTGCACCTCGACCGTCGCGCCATCGCTGGCCGTAACGCTCACGTCGCCGCGTGGATTTTCGATGTCAATCGTGCTGTTGGCGGGAATCTGCTGGCTCAGCGGCGTCTGATCGGCTTCGTGCGCGGGCAGGCCAAAGGAGTTGAAAAAGTCGCTCTCGTGGCCGTTCCACTGAAACCACGTCCCTCCATGATTCCATCCGCTGGCGCAAAGACCCAGCACCGCCAGCAGAATGATCAGGCCCACAAAGCTGCCGCCACGGCGCACCGGCACTTTGCGGCGCAGGTCCAGCGCCCACTCGCCTAGCAGGCCCAGGCCGGCGGCGATCAGCAGCAGCGGCCACCAGTGGCCATACCAGCTCCAGAACTGATCGCCCGGAATGCGCCCGGTAAGCAGCAGCAGCGCAATCACGCCGGCGGCGATCAGTATTACGGGGCCGACAACCGAGGGAACGCGTGGTCCGTAAGCGCCAATGTAGCCGGCCTTCATCGCGCGCCTCTGGGCCTTCCAGGCTTCGCGCTGGGCGCGCCCGGCGGCCTTCTGCTGCTGCCGGTAGAGACGGGGGTCGTAGGGGGACATCGGGGGCTGCCCGCCGCCCGGAGGTGTAACCGGAGGAACGCTGCTCATAACTGTCCTCCTTTGGAATCCCTGTGTTCAGGGGCGATGTAGGCCGCCGGTTGCCCAGGATAGGTGGGAACGCCGGTGGCCGCCTGCGGATCGGATGCGCCCGGCTGCGGCGCGCCTGATTGCGGCTGGCCCGGATAAGGCGGCTTGCCAGCCTCCGTGGCCAGCGCCGCGTGTTCGGCCAGCGCCAACAGTCCGGCCAGAATCAGATAGAAAGGCCAGCTCTTGCCCCAGCTCAGAATATCGGCCTGGTTCAGCAGGGCCAGCACGCCCACCAGCAGCAGAAATGCGGGGCCGCGCAGGCGGCGAATCATGATGTAGTGGTTCATTTGGAGCCTCTTCGTGAATCTTCAAGATTGCGGACGATCAGCCACACGCCCAGCGCGATCAGCATAATCGGCCAGGAATACTCCAGCAGCCGGCCTTGGAAAATGTCCAACTGCCCCAGCAGAAACAGCGTTCCCAGCGCGATCAGCACAATGGCGCCCATCGGTGCATGCTGAGGCCAGTAAATAGGCGGTGGCGGAGGAGGTGGAGGCGCTGTAAACGGGGCCTGGGAATAAGGCTGGTATCCCGCATACTGCTGCTCCGCGTTTGGTTCCGGGCTTTGCGTGGCCTCTCCGGCCGCGCCGGGCTGCCCGGGATTCCGTGGCTGCGCGCCCTGATTCAGCCACTCTCCCGCTCCGTTCAGCCCGAACGGATCGGGCAGCGGTTGACCGTCGCGCAGCGCCTTGGCGGTGTGGTACGCCTCAAACGACTGGTAGAGAATCCACGCGGGAATAAACAGCCCAAAGATGGTGTCAATGGGGCCGTGGAATTCGCTGGCGCCAGTAACCAGCACCGCGAAGACCGCTACGTGGATGAAGCCTTTGACGAATTGCCCGTTGTACATCGCGCCCACGCCGGGAATCAGCCCCAGCACGGCCGCCGCCGCAGGATTGGGCCCGCTTGGAGACGGCACGCCAAAAGGCATCTGATAGGTCTTCCAAGACATCCAGCAAGGCTCGCAGAGCACCTGTCCAGCCAGCGCGGTCCGCGCGCACTTGGAACAGAGCGCCTGGCCGCAATTCTGGCAATAAGCAGTAGCTGGAACCCCAATGTGATTTACGCAGTCCATTTTGTGCTCCTTTCCCGTATTTCCTTTTGGGAGCCGCCGGAATGCGCGGGTTGGCCGTGAAACGTCAGCTTCGCTTGCAGAGAATCAGAATCGCTGAGCGTGGGCGTCACAGCTGGGCTGGCCGACTGTTGCGGAGTCTCTGCCGGGGTTTGATGCGCCGGAGCGTGCTTCGACTCGCCGGGCGCGGCTAATGGCGGCTTCGGCCGGTTCTCTTCGCCCTCGACTGCCGGGTGCAGATCCCGCACCCTCATCTGTACCTCGCGCACCAGCGGCGAGTGATCGTAATAGCGGATAATCGGCGTCGAGGCCGTCATCAGCCGCCGCTCCATGATCGAGCGCACCATGCTGGGCCGCAGGTTGGCGATGCGCAGGTCGCTCAGCCGCACGCCGGTGATGTTCAGCGTCATGGCGATGGAAAAGAAGGCCATCGCCACCGTCATCATCAGCCGGGGCTCGGCAAAGCGCCGCACGGAACCTACCAGGCCCGGCCGCTGCCAGATTGGGGTGGAGGCCGGAATGAATGCCGGATGAATCGGGTCCACCTGGACGCCGCCGCTGATCGTGGCATCCGCTCCGGGGCCGGTCTGGGCCAGGATTTTGTCCAGCAGCCCGGCCGGAAGCTCCGGCTCGGGCAAGAGGAACGCCAGCCACTCGCGGCCGCGTCGCGCCTCTTCAAACAGCTCCGCACAGGCCGGGCAGTCAATCATGTGGGCGGCAAAGGCCGCCTCGTCCACGGGCTTCAGCCGCCCGTCCAGCGCGTCCGCCAACAGCTCTTCCCACTGCCCGCAGGCCGTGGAGGCCGGATTATAAGTGCGCTTTGCCATGATTACATCACCTCTTGTTCATTACGTTCGAGAAGCCTCGCCAGTTCCGCGCGGCCTCTGCTGATGCGCGATTTCACCGTTCCTTCGGGAATGCTCAGCACCTGGGCAATCTCCTTGTAGTCCATATCCTGCAAGTCGCGCAGAATCACCGCCTCGCGCAGATCGACGGAAACCCGCGCCAGGGCCTCCTGCACCATCTTTGCCAGCTCCTGGCTGGCCGCCGCCTCGTGCGGCGAGGGCGCGCGGGAAACCAGCCGGTCCACCGGCTTCAGGCTCTCGGTTTCATCCCACCCGTCGTCGAGAGAACTGGAGGCGCGCTGCAATCGCGTGCGGCGGAAGTTGTCCACCAGCAGGTTGCGGGTCATGGTCGTGATCCACACCTGAAGACTGCCGCGTTCAAGGTCGAAGCGTCCCAGGTTCGCGTAAACCTTCAGAAATACATCCTGCGTCAGATCCTCGGCGTCGGCCGCGTTGCCGGTGAAGCGGTAGCAGAGTGCGTAGACGCGCCGGTGCTGCGCGCGCACCAGTTCGCTCCATGCGCTGGAGTCGCCATTCATGCAGCGCCGGACGATTTGGGGCCAGTCAATCTCCAAAGAACCTGCCTCCCCGGCAGCCGCGCGGGCAACGGATTCAGCTTCCTTGCCGCCGGGAATGGGACGCAGCCTGGGAGTTACGGCTGTCTGCTTCCAGACTCTTGCAATGCGCCGCAACGGCTTGACCGGGGTCCCCAGCTCGGGGCCCCCAGCGCGCGTCCTTGGCTCGCTGGGGTGGAGCAACATCCCGTTCCAGCTTAATGTACCCACGCATTCCATGTTGAGTTAGTACGCGGATTTTTCGTGGATAGTTCCCCTGCCGGAAATCTGGAATTCGCCCGTATGACATTCAACAGGGCCGGATGCCTCATATCGATGGGGGGTGCCCCACATCTGCCGTGTTCACTGCGGCCGGGTGCCCCCGGTCCCTCGCTTTTGGGGACCGGGGAAATCCCCCCATCCGCGAAGCGCGCTCGCTGCGATGCCGAGTGCTTGCAGATGATTTCCGTGCTTCGTTGCACAATGGTCCCAGAAGTCTTCATGCCGCTTTCCAGCCGGAAGCTACTGACACAGGCTGAAACTGCGCATAAATCATTTATTTAGACGATTTTGCGGATAACTTCTTTGTTTTGACGATTTTGCAGCGAAGCCATGCCCGTATGTTC
>Ga0224529_1000541_pt1 | contig 27423 bp, 20 predicted proteins | sample CBST50metaG_FD_179893 | JGI IMG/M metagenome (GOLD analysis project Ga0224529, IMG submission 179893) | Peat soil microbial communities from Stordalen Mire, Sweden - C.B.S.T50 | ecosystem: Environmental > Terrestrial > Soil > Wetlands > Peat | place: Sweden: Norrbotten County, Stordalen Mire... | reverse complement strand
CTTTGGCCAACATCCCGGAGATGATTGCGTGCCCACTGGCATTGGGATGGCCATCCACAGGGAAGTAATCTTCTTCCGGGTTAGGTAGCGCGCGGTAACCAGGCAGGATATCGATGTAGATTCCGCCATGTCTCGTGATAATCGCGCGGAGCTCGTTATCCAGTTTGTAGGGATCGTAACCGTCGGGCCACTTGCCCATGGAGATCATGGCCGCCTGTGCGCGATTCGGAACGTATAGAACGGCCAAGGGTACACCCGTGCCTTTGGCCTGGTTCTCAATATCCGCCGCATATTTGTCGAACTGAACCAAGTGATCTTGCCACAGTGCGCTTGGTTGGGCCTTCAGGAATCCGGAGTCAGTGTCCGCTCTTCTCAAGTAGAACTCAACATACTGGCCCCGATATTCCATTTCATAGAAATAATGGGTAAGTATTTCCTTTGTTCTACTCCTATTCCAATTCGGGAGCCTTCCAGACCTGCTACGGTCCCATCTGGCCATGAAGAGTCTTAATCGCTGGCCAAGACCTGGAACGTCCTGCTCTGTTGCGGCAGGTTTCTCATCCCTTACTCGGTCAGGAGTCTGATCCTCTATGTCTATAGGCGTTAAAACCCAGAGAATCACGTCCGGGTTGGCCGATAGAACATCCTTGAAATTGAGTGCTACGAACCGGGGCGGAAATCCCCAACCTCTGGCGGCATTGTAGACTTCAATCTCACTTCCGGTAAGTTGTGACAGTTTGGGGGGCAGCAAGGCTGCGAAGGTTTTCTCCCTGGATACGGTTCCGCCCAAGGCGACTGAAGAACCCGCCAATACGATTCTGTAGGCCCCCGGTGCTTTGGGCCCACACTCCATGCCAGCACGGTGCCCGCAACTGTTGAACCTGTACTCCACAAACTGGCTTTCGGCCTTCTTCTCCCAACATACCGAGTTTGGGATTGCTCGTGGACCGGTTCCTGGATTGCTACGATCAATGCAATTCACCATCTCAACCCCGGAGGTAGGAAACACCCGTCGTGCAATCAACTCAGCGGAAGCTGCCAGGAGGCATACCGTCAAAATGCCAACTAATGGCAGTAATATCCAATCCCGCCGCGGGAGCTTCTGTTCCCGGCCGCCTGCACCGTTGTCTCTGGTATCACCAGCAGAATGAGCGCAGGGAATGCCGATGGAGACTTTATTTGTCGAGTCGTCGCTATGGGGGCTGTTCATCGCTATCTTCTTTGCCCATATGGAGGCTGGTGGGATGGGGCGGCTTTGAGCGCGGGCACGCTTCCGTCACTCAGCGCCCGAGCCAGCAGTTCCGATAACATGGCATGCCCGGCGGGAGTGGGGTGGTTCTCGACCGGGAAGGTGTACTGTTCTGCATTCGGGATGCTGCGGAAGTTTGGCAGGATGTCGATATAGATTCCACCATGACTCGCGATGATGGCGCGTAACTCATTGTCCAGTTTGTAGGGATCGTAGCCTTGTGGCCACTGGCCCATGGCGATCATCGCAGCCTGGGCGTGATCCGGCAGGAGGACGGCTACAAAGGGAACTCCCGCAGCCTTGGCGCGAGCTTCCATGTCCGCCGCATCGCTGTCGAACTGCTCCAGGTGTTTCTTCCACTCAGCGCTCTGTTCCACCTTCAGATAACCCGCATTGGTGTCACCGGAAGCCAGGAAGGACTTTACGTACTGACTCTGACTCTTGTAGAGGAAGTGGCGCAGCATCAGCGCGGTGCGGGTGTGGCCGAAGGCCTCCGATGCCGCGTCCTCTAATGAGCCAGACGCGAGACCTGTTTGCAACCGTTTCCAGGCCTTTTCCGGGAGACTGAGGTTAGGCCATGGATCGAGTTCGCCAGTGGGTAACACCATGGACGCTCTCTGGATGTCGGTCGGAGTCAGTGCCCAGAGAATGAGGTCAGGACTTTGCGTCAGGGCATCGTTGAAGCGCAAATCTGCACCATGCGAGAAAACCCAGCCCGAGGCTTCGTTGTAGAGTTCGATCTTGTGGCTGGTCTCGCGGGAGAGTTGCAGGGGCAGGAGCGCGGCGAAGGACTTCTCTCTCGGTACGTAGTCACCCATCGCCACCGATGAACCGATCATGACGATCCGGTAGGTTCCCGGTGGTTTTGGCCCGCATTCCATGCCGGCGCGATGTCCGCAGCTATTGAGCTTGTATTCGACCCACTCGCTTTCAGCGCCCTTTGCCGAGTTAACGCAATTTGGGATTCCCCGTACTCCGGTCGAGGAATCGTTGATGATTACGCAGAGTGCCTGCCCCTTCCTTCCGGTTTCGAAGACCCGGCGAGCAATCAACTCACTGGAGGCTGCCAACAGGCAAATCGTCAGCAGGGCGAGCGCCGGCAGCAGAATCCAGTCGCGCCGTGGAAGCGGTTTCTCTCTCCGGTTTCCAGGGGATGCATCCGGCTCGGTCACGCGAGCGATTCCTCTCTGGGGGCCGAAGAGCCCTGCGAGACGACCTTCATCGGAGCGACCTCCGGCTGCGCGCCTTCCACCGACAGCTCCCAGCGCGTCAGGCCGGAATCTTCCTCGCTGATCTTGGTAAAGCCGAGCTTGGCATAGTGGTCGACGACCAGCTTGTTGCGGTCTGTGGGGCGGTAGATGCCGGCCAGCTTGCGGATGCCGGCCTCGCGCGCATGGCGAAGGATTTCGCGCAACACCATGTTTTCCACCTTGCGGCCCAGCACGCGGCAACTCATCAGCCAGGTGTCGACTTCCCATACCCCGGCTTGCGCAGGGCGGCAGATGACGACGCTGATCATGCCGTTGTCGCCAAAGATGTCCGCCAGCCGGACTTGAAGAGTGAAGACGGCCGGATCGTTCTCGGCCTCGGCCACTTCCGGATCGGTGTAACGGCGCGTGGTGAGGTTGTACTGGTTGGATTTGTTGATGAGCTGCACGATGCGCGCGCGTCCTGTGGCGTCAAAGGGCTGGAAGGTGATGATCATCTCCAGCGACGCGAGGTAGGCATCCACGCCACCCGCCTGCTTCTGCAGGTTGGCGCGCCGGGCGTTGTCCTGGTAGTAGCCGGCGCGCTTCAGGTCTTCGCTGGCAAAGCTCACTGCTTCAAAGTAGCCGCCCGCGGCAAGGGTTCTTGCGTACCAGGCGGGGTCCTCAGGCAATTCCGGCACTGCGACTTGCGGCAACAGCTTGCGCACCAGGCCGCGCTCGACCGGATTGTCGTCGAGAAACACCAGGGAGTCGAGCCCCAGCGACAGTTCCTCGGCAATGGCCTGAAGGTTGGTTGCCTTGTCGTTCCAGTTGGCCTGGAATACGGCAATATGCTCCAGCTTCAGCAGCATCTCGGGATGCTTTTCAAAGGGCTCGCGCGCCACCTCGTCGGTATTCTTAGAGGAGACGGCCAGGACGATACCGCGCTGGCGAAGGTCCAGGGCAAGGCGCTGCACTGCCAGGTGCGCCTCGCCGCGAGCGTCGCCTTGCGCCACCTTGATGCCTTCCAGTCCGTCGTCTCCAATGACGCCGCCCCAGACGGTATTGTCGAGGTCCAGAACCAGTACCTTGCCGCTTTTGCCGCGCAGTGCCGCAACAATGCGGGCCACATGGTCGCCATAAAGCGGAATCAGCTCGTCGGAGAACGCGAATTTGCCCAGATTCCACAGCTGGGGGTTGTGCCAGTCGGCCAGGCCCACAGTTTCGGCAAGTCCGGCCACATCGAGAAGCACGTCTCCGGAGCCAAGTACGTATGCGGCCAATTCGTGGTTGATGTTGTCGATGAGGCTTCTCAGCGTTCCGGGAAGCACACGGTCCAGGCTGCCGAAGAGCGATTCCGGCGGGGGTGCGAAGCTCTGAAAGATGCAAACGGCGTTTGAGTTGGCTTTGATGCCGTTGCCTAGCGCCTGCAGGTAACCGAGAGCGCCTTGCACGGTAGCGGCGGAAGTCTCGCCATCGCCCAGCGACAATTTGAGCGGCAGGGCGCGATAATCCAGCGCGAACAACACGGCGTCCGGCTTGGAGCGATTGACCTGGGAGTCGGGGGTAAGAGCCTCCTGCGCCACCTGGTCATAGGAGGGCTGGATGACTTCCAAGGCGATGCCGTGGCGCGCCGCACTGGCTACCAGCGCAGGCGTCACCAGGTCGATCGTTGAATTGCTGAGCACCGCGAGCCGGAAGGGCGCCAGTGGATCCAGAGATTTCCCCTCCGTATGCGCCTTGACAATGGCCTTGGCCAGCTTCGTCAACTGGTTCAGGTCCAGGGCAGGCGCCGCCAGCGCTCGCAGTTCAAGGCCGAGCGGGATTTCCGAGTTTCCCACCGCCTTTAAGCTCTCGGAGAATCTTTCCGGGGCGCGCGCAAGCCATTGCAATTCCGCATAGAGGGGATTCATTGGAAAGTAACCGTCCTTGTTTCTAAAACCAGCGGAAGAACTGCGCTCCCAGAGGCTCTGATCCGGGCACTTATGCCCGAGCTTTGATAAGAGTTACCAAGTCGCCGACATTTTCCAGCTTGCCGATCTCCGAGGTGGAAAACTTGATCTTGAATGCTTTCTCGACTGTAAGTATCAGGCGGATATGGGCAAGGCTATCCCAACCGTCTACATCTTTGGCGGAGAGTTCAGGCGTGAGTTGGAGGTCGTCCTCATCGAAGACATCCTGGAATATTTCCGTGAGTCGAGCAAAAACCTGTGAATCATCCACTAGAAAATGCCTCCCGGCCGAGATCTCGAAAGTAAGTGAACTGCTCGCGCGCCCCGGCCGGAAGCAAGTGGTCTTGGCCTCTTACCTTGCACATCTTACAGATTCAGAGTTCGGGATTGTTCGAGGCAAGAGTAACAGAGTCAGCGGCCTGCTTCAAGGAAGGACCGGCAAGTGCGGCAAACTCCTGAACTTATGTGCATGGTCGAAAGGAGCTATTCTCTATAGGCCTTAGCGGGTGGGCCACTCTTCGACCACGATGCCCAGGTCATTGAGCTGCTTGATAGCGGCTTCCACGTTGCGGCGGACCTTGGCGCGGTCCTTGGGGTTGGCCAGGGGCGACTCGGCGACGGCGATCACGCGGCCATAGCGCCAGGCGGCGGGAGGCAGGGCAATCAGAGCCTGGGCCAGGTCAGCGGGACGCAACTGGAGTTCCTGGCGGCGTGCGGCCTCGGGACGCAGTATGCCGTTCTGGCCTACGGCGCTGGGATTGGCGTCGGCGAGAGTCACGCGCAGGTTGAGGGTGGCCGAATCGACCGACAGAAAGGGATTGAGCCACGCGCCCGGTTCGTGCACATCCACATACATGCTCTTGGTGGGCAGGGGGATGTGGGCGAGGGCAGTACGCTGGCCGTCCCGTTCCGTGGCGGAGGCCTGAGCGGCCGCCTGGGCCTGGTGTTCGGCATTCACCGCGTGCTGGGCAACTCCGACAACCGCCTGTTCTTCCTTGTGGCAGGCTACCAAGGCTACCGGCAAGAGCAGGGCGATCGCCACAACTCCCTTGATTTGTGCGAACTCGATCACCGTCCAAGAATAACAGGATCGGCGTCCTCCGACAGGAAAACAGACCGCTCCAGACCTCCCATTGCGCCGCCGCATTTCCCGCCGCCAGAGCGCTTCTTAACAGTTGTGCATCTCAGCCTGTAGAATTCTCCGCGGATGAACGTAACTGGCTCAAGGAAACGGCTGTCCAATGGGTGAAGCAGGGTAAAGATGGTCTTCGGGAGAAAGCCGATGTGGCGGACGGGTCTCCAACGCCTTGCCCGATCGACGGGTCCGGAGCGATGGATGGAGGAATTGATGCGCAAATCAGGATTAGCTCTTGCGGCAGTACTGCTGGCCTTGCCGTTGGCGCCGGCGGCTCAGGGGCAGACAGCAAGCAACCAGGGATATGTCTTCCGCCTCAATGTGCGTCGCGTTCCAATCGACATCGTAGTCACCGACAAGCAGGGAAATCCGGTGCGTGGGCTCACCAGGAAGGACTTCATCGTCAAGGAAGACAAGAAGACCCAGAGCATTCTTACCTTTGACTATTTCGATGGTTCCGGACCGAATTTTGTCTCTCCCAAGCTGCCGCCGCTGCCTGCAAATACCTTTGTCAATTTGCCCAGCCAGCCGGAGCGGGGACCGCTCTACATCCTCTACTACGACATGGTGAACACCGAGACCACCGACCAGATGGCCTCGCGCCGGCAGTTGCTGGCGTTTGTGGACAAGGCGCAGCCGGGAACCCGCATGGCGCTGTTTGTGAACGCGCGCGGAGTGCATATGGTGCAGGGATTCACCAACGATCACGCGCTGCTGCGCGCGGCCATTCTGTCCAAGGGGCCCGGTCCGCACCTCCCCGATGTCTTCCTGGACGGAAACGTCTACGGATACGAGGACTCGGGCGCAGCTCTCAACAACATGAAGTTTCTGGCCGAGTATATGAGCGGAATTCCGGGAAGGAAGAACCTGTTCTGGATCTCGGGTGAGTTTCCCATTCCGGTTGGCCCTGTTGTGACGGGCAAGAATGGGTCGGGTGCGGTGGCGGGAGGCTTTTCGAGCTCAACCCTGCAAATCAACGACTGGGGCTACCTGCAGGACCATGCGATCAGGGAATGTTATGCGGCCTTGATGCGCAGCCAGATTGCGCTTTACCCCATCGACCTGAAAGGGGTTTTAAATACCGACGATGCGGGCAATATTGTTGAAAATGGCCAGTACGACGATACGATTGCGGCAGCGACCGGTGGCCGCGCGTATTTCGGCAGCAACAGCTTGAACGAGTTGCTCGACAAGGCAGTCGAGCACGGGGAGAACTACTATTCGCTGAGCTATTCGCCGACCAATACGAATTACGATGGCCGGGAGCGCAAGATCGAGGTGACTCTGGCCAAGAAGAACGAATACACGCTGAATTACCGGCAGCTTTACTATGGCGTATCGGACGACGAGACGCAGACGGAGCACAAGCCGGACACTCCGCAGGCCCACTTTGTAGCCGCCAAGACCACGGACACGCTCTATGCGAATATCGAGCACGGCGCGCCCATGCTGCACGATCTGCTGTTCAGCGCTCACCTGGGCGCCGCCGGGGAACCGGCATTGGCTACCGCCGAACAGATGCTGCAACTGCAGGACTCGCCGGCTTACTTCCGCACCCGCAAGAAGGATGCGCACCCGAAGCCGCTGAAGCCGGTGAAGCTGCAGAAGTACGTGATCGACTATGGGGTTTTTGACCCGCAGTTGAAGCAGCTGGCGACGCGCAACGGGAAGCCCGCGATGCTGGAGTTTGCCGCCGCGGCCTACGATGCCGACGGCATTTTGCTCAACAGCATTCTGAATGACGGGCTGGCCACCACTGACGCCAAATCGAACGGCAAATTCGGCACGCTCTTCCACAGCGAGCAGGAACTGGAAGTACCGCCCGGAGCGGCATTTATCCGCATCGCGGTGCGAGACCGGCTGAACGACCGCACCGGCACGCTGGAAGTGCCTCTGCCGTTGAAGGCCGATACCGCACTTGCGGCGGTGGGCAAGGGCAACTGACGCCTCCTGTCTCCGTACCGTTACCATGGAGGGGCAGAACCTTCTGGTGCGCAACCGCGCGCTGAAGGGGCTTCTCTGACGGAAACGGGGACAGATGAGGGAAATGGAAAACAGAAGAGTCGAACTGTTTGAGACCAGCCTCCGTGACGGGCTGCAACAGCCGAACCTCGAAATCTCTGTGCCGAACGCCATCGGTCTTCTGCAGCGCATGGCGGCCTTTGGCGTTCGCTACGCGGAGATCGGCTTTGCCGGCGCCAACCGCTTTGTGGAGGAGTTGACCACCGCACTCCACACGGTCGATACGGGCGCCATGGACTTGGCCTTGTTCGGCAGAACCCGCGGCCGCGGAACCAGAGTTCAGGATTGGCCCGACGCGCAGTTCATCGTAAGCCACAAGCAGCGCGTTCCCATCGCGGCCCTGGTGGTCAAATCCCGGCTGCTCGATGTGGAGAAGTCTCTCGAGACCACGCCGGAAGAGAACCTCCTGATGGCTCTCGAAACGATCCGCTTTCTACAGGACACCGGCCTGGAAGTTTTCGTGGACTTTGAGCACGGCATGGACGCCGCTTGCGGGCGCAGGGAAAACGGGATCGCGTGCGACGCCGAAGAGAAACAGCGCAGCCTGGAGTATTTTCACCAGATGGTGGCGCAGTGCGTCGGCCAGCAGGTGGGCCGCATCGTCATTTGCGACACCACCGGCGGGGCCAGCCCGGAAGAAGTGGCCCAGGTGATCGGCGGGCTGACGCGCGACTATCCCGGCGCGAAGTTCGGATTTCATGGCCACACCGACCGCGGCTTGGGAGTTGCCAACAGCCGAGCGGCCATCCTGGCCGGAGCGGTGCAGATTCAGGGCACTCTGCTGGGAACCGGCGAGCGCTGCGGGAACGTGAACCTGACCACCGTCATCGGCAGCATGCAACTCAGCGGGGAAGCGGAGTTTGTGCCGCCGCAGTCGCTCAGCGGCCTCACCAGCCTGGCCCATTCGGCCTTTGCGGCATTCGGTCTGGAGCCGCCGCATGGAGCGCCCATTGTGGGGCCCGGCGCATTCGGCACCTGGGCCGGCATGCACGGCAGCAGCGAACGCAAAAATCCGGGGGCGTACCTCTGGTGCGATCCTTCCCTGGTGGGCGCCAGCCCCACCATTGGCGTCAATGGCCAGTCGGGCAAGGCCAACATCATCCTGCTCTCCGAGGCGCTCGGAGTTCCACTCAATTCCGCGCAAGCGCAGGCGTTCATGGACGCCAACGGGAACATGATCGAAGGCGGCGGCTTCACGGCCAGCGAGCTTTCGTTCAAGCTGGCCAGCATGAGGGTTCTTCAGACGCTGCCGCATCGCTTCAGCGTGCGCAGTTGGAGGGTTTTCGACGAATCCGACGAGGCCGGCAGCCGCTTTGTGCAGGCGTTCATGTCGCTGGGCATCGGGGAATCCACCATCGCCACCACTCGTGCGGAGGGCGCCGGCCCGGTGGATGCGCTGACCAAGGCCATGCGCCGCGAGTTGGAGAAGTGGTACCCGGCCCTGGCCAAGATGCGCCTGGGCACCTTCACCGTCACGGCTCTCGACGTGACGGCTCACGACTCGGCGGCCCACGTGCGCGTCACGGTCAGCTTCTTTGCCGACGGACACGAGCCATGGGTGACTGCGGGCGTCAATAGCGATTTGAACCAGGCGGCGCTGATGGCCATCGTGGATGGATTCGATTACTGGCTCATGAAGAACGCGGAGTCACAGGGCTAATAGCGCTTTGTAATCGCGGGCGGCGCGGGTCCGACCTTGCCCCCCAGGAGCCACTTGAGCGGCTGCTCGATGTCTTCCTGGTGCGCCTGACCGAGCACGCGGGCAACAATCTCTCCCTGCTCGTCCAGGATCAATGTGGCGGGCAGCTCATTGCCCAGGCCGGCGCGCTCCAGCATGTCCAAGTCCGCTCCTGTCCACACTTCCATGGAAAGCAGATTGTTGCTGCTCAGGAACCGGTCGACCTTGGCGCGGTTCTTCTCCTCGTCGGCGGAAGCCGCGATGAAGCGAACTTTCTTTCCCGCATACGCGCTGCTTAGATTGGAAAGCAGGGGCAGCTCTTCCCGGCACGGTCCGCACCAGGTGGCCCAGAAGTTGAGCACCACGATGGAGCCGCGCAGATCCGCCACCTTGCGCGTGTTGCCGGTCAGGTCCTTCATCTCCAGATTGGGTGCGCGTTTGGCCTGCGCCGTGGGAAGCAGGCAGCAAAACAAAAGTGCACAGAAAATGCGAAGAGTGAGTTTCATGTCTTCCTTCTAAAGGGGGAAAGCGATGAGGGAACGGAAGACCCTGCTGGTTGGAGGGGACCGGCAGGGCTTCCGCGTTGTACAGCCTGCGCTCTAGAAGCGGTGCGTCAGGCTTGCCAGCCACACATACTGCGCGAAGGCGGCATCTCCGTGCGAGTGATAGACCGAGTCAGGATAGCTGGAGGTGCGATCCCGGTGAATGGCCTTGTACACGCCTGCGGTGAGGATGTTGTGGCCGCGCACGTACTCGGCTCCCGGCCCTGCGGTTACGGCAAAGCCCGGCCTGCGGAAGCCGGCGTTACTGTTGGGAAACAGGTTGTAGGCCGGCACGCCTTCGTCGCGCGGACCGAAGGTCGCATTCAACCCCTTCACGTAACTCACCGGAAACGAAACTCCCGCTTCCAGCAAGTACTGGTCGGAGATGGCTACAAAGTTGTTCAGCGGAGTCGTGGTGCTGGTGGCCCTTTGCACACTGTTGGTGCCGCCCTGCGTGGCAATGTAATCGCCGTCGGTATAGAAGACCAAGTTCTTGGTCAGCTTCTGGTATCCCATCCACTGCATCACCAGGCCCCATCCGCCGGCTCCAGGCTGAACCGAGTAATCCACGGGCGCGGTCACGTTGGTTGCTGCGCCCACGCCGGTGGTGTTGGTGTTGGTGGTGTTCTGCACGTCGTCGTTGCCGGTGGGTATCATCACGCCCAGGCCCGCCGAGAAGTTGTTGTTGGTTGCATGTTCGGGTTTGCGAATCCAGGAATTGATGCCAAGGATGGTATCTCCAACTCCGGTTGAAGAATACTTGATGGGTGAGCTCTGGCCTTTGCGCGTGGCAAACAGCCACGGCGCATCGACCTCAAAGCTGATCCGCGGTGTCCATTGGTAGGTCAGATTGGTGGTGACCAGATTGATCCTGTTTTGCACCTGGCTCTTGGCCTGGGCGCGAGACTCCTGGTACACATCGCCGACATAATGCTGGTAAGAATACTGATGACGCTCGCCGATCGTGATCTGATAATGCCCCGGCTCCAGTGTTCCTCCCTGACCGGTTGGCAATCCGCCCTGCTCGGGCGACCGGGCCAGGATGCAGCCCTGCGCCCACGCACTTCCACCTGCAAGCGGCACAAGAATCATGATGGCAAAAAGCGCTGCCATCTTTACAGCCGAACTACGCGCTCTGACTGCGTTGCGGCGATCGCTTTGGTCCTTCAGCGAATGAATTTGCATGCGTTGTAGCCTCATTTCAATTGCGTCAATTGGCTTCCCAAGCACAGACCACGCACACGAATGCTCGAGGCAGTATGGGGCGCCAAGAGGCGTTCCTTTTACTGTCCTTGCACCATCGGGCGACGTTTGCTGTGCTTCGCAGTCAACTCTAGTGAGCAATCGCGCGCGACGCATCCAGCTATTTATGGAGGCTTTTGTCCTGCGATGTGAGGTGGTTTTTGTCCTGCAATGTGAGGAGGCTTGACTGGTCCATTCGATGCAGAGCGGGGCAACTCCACATCGAATCAGCGGGGCCTGGGGGCCCCTGGACTCATTTGGGCAGCAGGCTGCGGGCGATGGCGTCCAACATGCCGTTGAGGAAGTTGATGGACTCCGGGGCGGAGTAGCGGCGGCCGATCTCCAGCGCCTCGTTGATGACGATGGGGAAGGGCGTGCCTTTGAAGCCGATCATCTCGCCCACCGCCATGCGCAGCAGGTTGCGATCGACGGCCGGCATGCGCTCCAGCCGCCAATGCTTGGAATTGGCCACGATCAGTTCGTCGATCTTTTCCTGGTGCGAGATGGCGACACGGAAAAGATCCTCGGCAAAGCCGCGCACTTCCGGCTCGACCTCGTCGGCTGCTTTCCAGAAGTTGGCGCGGACTTGCTCGGCAGTCTGTTTTCCGATATCTGCCTGGAAGAGCATTTGCATGGCCAATTCGCGCGATTTACGGCGGGGTCCGGCATTCAAGCTGGGCCTCCTTGCTTGAGTTTGCGGGTGAGGCTGACCATCTCAATGGCCGCCACGGCGGCTTCAAAGCCCTTGTTGCCGGCCTTGATGCCGGCGCGGTTCAGAGCCTGCTCCAGCGATTCGCAGGTGAGCACGCCAAAGCTGTGGGGAATGCCGGTCTCCTGCTGCGACTGGCCGATGCCGCGGGAGACTTCGTTATAGATGGCCTCGTAGTGAGCGGTTTCGCCGCGCAGAAGGCAGCCCAGGGTCACGATGGCGTCCACCTTGCCGAGATTGGCAATGGTGCGGGCGGCGGAGGGAATCTCCCATGCGCCGGGAACGCGCACCACATCAATGTCGGCGCGTTTGGTGCCGGAGCGCAGCAGCGCATCCAGAGCCGCGTCCAGAAGCCGCTCGGTAATCACCGCATTCCAGCGCGCAACCACGATGGCAAACTTCATGCCCGCGGCGGAGAGATCGCCTTCGACGGCGACCGGCTTGGCTTTGACGGGATCGGTCCAGGCCCAGAAGCTGAAAGCGAATCCTGGCTCGGGCTCGACGGTGAAGAGCGACGACTTCCAATTGGTTTCGGTAATGGCGCCAAGGCGCGTAACGGCCTGATCGCCGGACTGGCCTGGGGCAGCGTTGGCGCGCAGCCACGTTGCCGCGGCCTGGTGAACAGCATCAAGCGCGGTGACCTCGACCAGCACATCGGCGGTCGAAGGGAATTGTCCATCGACAAATTCCAGATTGCCAAGCGGAGCCAGAAACGCGGCGCCGCGGCTGTCTTGTTCGTTCCAGCCCCTGCCGGATTCAAAACCCAGCGCAGAAAAGAAGCTGGCCAGCCGGTCGTAGACCGCCGCGCTCCCTGCCGGACGAAGGTAGGAAATTCCCTTAATCATTCTTTGATTCTATCGTGCGGGAGTGGGGAATCTGCGGCCCTGCAGAGCGCCCGGGAGTTTGCGGCTTGCGCTCACCGCGGGCGACAGGAAGAAACTGCACCAATGCGCGTGCAATCGCTTTGCTATTTGTGAACGCACGCGAATGCGTGCCCGGAAAAGCAGAAAGGCCGGCGCTGGGCCGGCCTTTCTGTGGGGATCCCATTACGCTTCGCTCTAGGTTGTGCTGCGAGGCTTGACGGCGATTACGGTAGCTGGAACAAAGCTGCCGTCGGGCACCGTAGTGTTCAGGCAGTTGGGGTCAGAGGCTGAACTCGGCGTGCAGGCCGGCAGGTTGGGACTGATTGGAGTCTGCGTCTCGGTCAGCGCGGGCAGGTTGATGTAGTGAATCTGGTTGTCGCCCGCCGTGGAGACGAAGAACAACTTGTCGTCCGGCGTGAAGGCCCCGGCCACAGGAGCTGTGATCGACGAACTGTTCTTGAGCGTGACATAGTTCACTGTGCCGGCCGCGCCGCCCGTGCCGGGCACGTAGTAGGGCAGCGGCGCACCGGGCGTCGACCCGTTATAGGTGATGAAAGCCAGGTTGGAGGCTGGCGAAGGAATCACCTGGTTGATCACTGTCGCGCTGATCTGGGTGAGCTGCGCCTGGTTGAGCGTGTGGGTGATGGTGAGCGGTGTGAGCGTCGTGAGCGCGCCGTTCGTATTCGGTGTCACCGTTGGCAACGGGCAGGCGCCGTTGGGGATGGTCACGCCGATGTCGGAGAGCGTGGTGCCGTTGTTGCCGATCGCCGCACCCAGAATGTGCTGTCCATCGGTGGTGGCCGCCAGAACACTGGTCGGTACATCCACCAGATCGCCTTGCGGATAGAAGGTCATGCCGGCGTAGTTGCCGATGGTTCCAGTGGGGCACCAGGTGTGGGCGACGGTAGGATTGCCGCTCAGGTAGGCGCCGACGCCGGGGATGGTGATAGCCAGGCTTTGCGATCCGCCCGAGCTGCTCAGATCGTACGTTGTCCAGCCGGTGTTGCCGTTGTAGACGTAAAGCGTATCGGTGTGGTTGCCGCCCAGGGCCTTGCTGTCGGTGACGTAGAGGGTCTTGGAGTCCGGCGTCCAGGCTGCCGCGGCGCCCAGGCCGGGAAACGTCGAGCCTATGGAGCCGCCGACGTTGTAGATGTAGAACGTCGGACTCACGTTGGTCTGGGAGTTGATCAGCAGGGTCGTATTGTTGGGAGCCACGGCCAGGACGACGCCCGGAACCGCGGGGTCCTGCTTGGTCAGCGTATTGGAGAAGGTGCTATAGATCATCAACTCGCGCGAGGAGCCGAAGTACAGGCTCGAGCCGGTCCGGTCCATGATCATCGAGTTGGGAACGTAAGGCAGGCGCACGGTGGAACCCACGGTGCCCGAGAGCAGCTCGACTGGGACAAAGTACTGCGACTGGCCGGGCGCCGAGAACCATACATAGTCGCTGGCGGTTCCGGGCGTCGTGATGTTGACGGGGTTGGAAGAAACCGACAGGCCCGTGCCGTTGACTCCCACCACATTGATCGGGGCGGGATTGCAGGTGGCCGGCTGGCAGATGGCGTAGACCGAAGCCTGGCCGGGGAAACTGGTGGAAACGGCTCCGCCGCTGCTGGCCAGGATGTCGATCGGGTCGGTCGATTGATAGTCGAGCGTCAGGCCGGTGATGGTCGCGCCCCTGGTATCGGTCACGGTGGTGACCAGATTCTGCGTCACGCCTTGAGTGATGGTGCCGCTGGTGGCGCCGTTGGCCATGGTCACGCTGATCGACTGCGGCGGGCAGGTGGAGAAGTAGCCGGCCGACGAACCCGATCCAGACAGAAAGGCCGTGATGGCCGTGGTGCCCGGCTGCAACGCGGTGATCTGGTTGGTCGCGCTGTTGATGGAGGCGACCGAAGTATTGCTGGTGTTGTAACCCAGCGTGCCGATGGAGTTGGAGCAACTGGGCACTGAGGTCACGCCAGGAGCCAGGGGGCACGCGTAGTTCTGCGGGGTCACTGTCGAAGGCGCGCAGAAGAGCGCGTTGGTGGGCGTTCCGCCGACCGTGGCGCTATAGCAGGCCTGGGCGTCCAACTGCGCCTGCTGGGTCTGCGAGAGACACTGCGTCGGCCCGACCAGGGAGATCGACGTCACCTGCGCATGCACAAAGACCTGTACCGGGTTGGATGTGATTCCACCGGTTGCCGCCGTCAGATAAGCCGAGGCGTAGGGCAGGCCCTCTTTGGAGACCGGGAGCGGGTTTGGCGCCGTGCAGATGGTGAAATTGGGGATGCCGCCGGCCGAATTCCGGTTCCACGTTCCAGCGCAGATGTTGCCCGAGGGCGAAACATCGACCAACTGGTTGTTGGAGGTGCCGTAGGTAAAGGCCGTAACGGCGGCCGCGACTCCTTTGCAGGTGTAAGCCGTGGGCGCGTTGGACTGCCGCGTCTGCCCGAAAGCCAGGGAGAGCCCCGTGGTGGCGGGCTGCAGCGTGATCGAAGCCGTATCGGTGATCTTCAACCCGTAACCCAAACCGTTGCAATAGTTCGCCGCCGGGTTGCGATAGCACCCGGAGATCGAAATTCCGGCTGGCAGGGCCAAGCATAACAAGCAAACAAGCGTCAAAAACCGCCGCATGAATCCTCCCCGCCCCGCTTTGTCGAACCGCGGAACGGTCTCTCCGAATCCGTCAGAAAAATTGGGTTGTTGCGAGTCCCCAGCTGCCGCAGTCCGGGTTTTCGGATCAGCAGGCTCCTTCTTGGGGAAAGAACCGCTTCGGCCGCTGCCGGATACGCCACAGAAACTGGAAAAACGCTCTACTGGAGCGGCGTGTCAACGGCACGCGCTCGCGATACTCCAAGCAAAAGTGTATCAGGGCGGAGCGACCCCCGGCAGAGGCCTGCCTGGAGCCATTCTCCTCCGCCTCTTTCATAGACTCCACCACCCCCACAATGGGGAGCAGAGCTAATCGGTTGCCGGCATGTAACGGCCAAACCATTCCACGGCCCGCTCCAGCACATCGCGCCGGTGGGCGGGGTCAGAAAACCCATGGCCCTCGTTGGGGTACACCACCAGTTGGGTGGGAACATGCTGGGCGCGCAGCGCATGCCAGAACTCGAACGACTGGGGCGCGGGGCATTCGCCGTCCCGGTCGCCCACCACCACCAGCGTGGGCGCGTGCGCCTGTTTGATAAAGCTGATGGCTGAGCTCTTCTGGTAGACCGCCGGGTCGTCGTAGACTGAAGCGCCAAAGTAGGGCGTCATCCACTGGTCGATCGAGTTCTGGCCGTAGTAGCTCTGCCAGTCGGAAATCCCCGCGCCGGCCACCGCCGCCTTGAAGCGCTGCGTCTGGGTCACGGCGAACATCGACATGAATCCGCCGTAGCTCCAGCCGGTCAACCCCACGCGGTTCGGATCCACCGGGTACTGCGCCTCCACCGTATCTACCCCGGCCAGAATGTCCTGCAAGTCGCCGTAGCCGAAATCCTGGCGGTTGGCCTGGGTAAAGGCCTCACCCTGCCCGAAGCTGCCCCGCGGGTTGGGCTGCAGCACAAAATAGCCCAGTGCGGAAAAGGCCGCCGCGCTCAGCCCGCCGCCTCCGCCCCAGCGCCCCACCACCGCCGAGGCCGGACCGCCATGCACCTCCACAATCAGGGGGTACTTTTTGCTCGGATCGTAGTGCAGGGGCAGCAGCAGCCAGCCCTGCACATTGAAGTTGCCGCTCTTCCAGGCCAGCGAGACCGATTTGCCCCAACCCGGCTCCACGCCTTCGTTCCGGTGCGACAGTTGCGTTACGCCGTCCAGCCCCGTGGCTTTCGATGCGCCAGGCTTGGCCGCGAAAATCTCCATCGGGTGGTCGAAGGTACTGGCGTGGAAGACGAACAGCGAGTGGCCGGCCGTCGCGGAAAGGCTCAGCTCCATCCTTCCGTCGCCCACGCTGCCAGGAATGCTGAAAACCGGCGGCGCGAAGCTGGTGGCCACGCTCTGGCTGCTCCGGTCGCCTTGCAGCCGGAAGCGCACCAGTTGGGTATTTCCGCCCGCCAACTCACTCATATAGATGTGCTCGTCGCCGTCCCACTCGATCCAGGCCGGGGAACTTGGCCGCTGCGGGGTCAGATCGACCGGCTGCCCACCTGTTGTGGCGACAATCCATACATCGCCGCCGGTCGAGCCTTGGTCGCTCATCAGCCCACCGATGAAGGCGATGGCCTTCCCGTCCGGTGACCAGCGCGGCACCGCGATCTGCAATCCGTGCAGCGCTCCGGAGACTTCCGCGGGGGCCAGGATGGCAGTGGGGCTTTGGCCGAACGCCTGGGTATAGAGCTTGGCCACCCACCAGTTGTTTTCTCCCGGCGGATCGGCGGCTACGTAGGCCAGGCCTTTGGAATCGGGCCGCCAGTCGAACTCGTAGACGTGCAGGTTGGCCGGCGTCACCAGTGTGGGAGCGGCAGGTTTGGGCGCATCTACAGCGGCCACGGCCACCCGCTCAATCTCCACGCCGTCCTCTCCGATGACTCCGGCCGGCGGCTTCATCGCTGCCAGTGCGCCCGCGGGCCGCGATGCACCCTCCACATAGAGGAAAGCCACCCGGCTTCCATCCGGCGAAAACGCCGGCGCTTCTTCGTAGCCCTTCAGTTCAGTCAGCCGTTGCGCCGCGCTGCCGTCCAGGTGTGAAAGGTAAAGGTCGCTCTGCCCGCCCTTGGCGCAGTCGGAGAAAAAGGCCAGAGCATGGGAGTCGGGCGCCCACAAGATTTCGCCCTCGCGGCAGTGTTGGTCCGCTTTGGGCGCAGCCGTCACCCGCTCGCTCCTTTTCAAATCGTCCGTGGGCGCAAGGCGAATCTCCGCGCCATCCTGGGTCCACTCGATCCACGCCAGCCGCTTCCCATCCGGAGATACCGCAACCTGGCCAAAGGAGTGCCCCCGGTTCAATCCCTTCAGAACTTCTTCGACGTGCGCGCGCTCCTGCTGCTGCGCCGGGGTTCCTGGTGCCGCGGCGGCCAAAAGAGGGGCGGGGCCACCCAGTAGCAATGCTGTGCTGACGGCCAATGCGTTGCAAAGGAAGGTGCGAAGCGCGAGGCATGACATAGGAAAATGCTATCAGGCAAAATGAACCAGAGCGCACATCAGGCTGGGAAGCCAAACCCGGTTTGCCAGGGTTACGGCCAAGGCCCAACTCTGCTATGGTCGCTCAAAACAGCACACAGAGGCCCCCATTCGGGCCACGAATGAGGCAAGCCATGCCATGTGATCCAGACGAGTTACGACACGTTCCCCTTTTCGAGCTTCTCGACGACGATGAAGCACACGTCCTGGCGGCGCAGATTCAGATCCAGCGGTTTGCGCCCCGCCAGCGCATCTTCAAGACCGGCGACCCTGCCGAACACGGTTACGTGGTGATGTCGGGCAGGGCGCGCGTGTTTACCATCGACGACCAGCAGCAGGAGGTGCTGGTGGACGAGCCCACCCACGGGGTCTTTTTCGGCTTTGCATCCATGCTGCAGCGGACCGCTCACCAGACCACGGCCATGGCCCTTGAGGAAACGGTTTGCCTGGAGGTGGGCCGCGACGATATTGCCGAGTTGGTGGCCCGCAGGCCGGATGCGGGCATGGACATGCTCACCGTGCTCGCGCGCCAGTTCCACGCATCCCAGAAGCTGGTGCAAACCCGCGTCAGTCGCAACCCCAACGAAGTGATCGAGGAGCATTCCAACTTCGGCCAGCGCCTCGCGGATTCCGTGGCGCGCTTCGGTGGCTCGTGGACCTTCATCATCCTTTTCGGAATCGTCCTGGTGACTTACTCCGGCGTGAATACGGCGCTGCACAACCGGGCCTGGGACCCCTACCCGTTCATTCTTCTGAATCTCTTCCTCTCCATGCTGGCTGCCATTCAGGCTCCGGTGATCATGATGAGCCAGAACCGCCAGGACGTGAAAGACCGCGTGCGCAGCGAACTGGACTTCGATGTGAACTTGCGCGCGGAAACAGAAATTCAAGCGCTCTCCCACCGTATGAGCCTGCTTCTGGACAAGATAGAGGATGTGGAGAGCCTGGTGCGGGAATCGTCGCATCTGCAAGCTGAAACCGAGACGCAAAGCAACGCGGCAGAAACAGAGCGCGGATAAACTCGCCCGGTCAGGACTCCTTAGGCTGCCAAACAAATCGATCCGGTGGGAGGCGGTGGATTTAGCCCGCATAAAGCGAGCAAAATCGGCACGGTTTTATCCCTTCCTCGCACCCATTCGTGCTCAGGTATAATCTCTGCAATCCTGCCTGGTAGCCCTGAACTCCGAGTTGAGCTGATTGCTCTGCCCCGAGGGGAGTTGCCTGCGCATGGGTGGAGACCTCACTGGCCGAGGCTTTCGTCAGTCCATCGGATTTGTTCTTCCAGATGGCCTGGACTGCGGCAGTACGTCCTGGAAAAAGAGACCATGGAAAACGAAAAGCGACAGCACCCTCGCTTCGAATGCATCGGGGCCGCGTCCCTTCAAGTACTGGGCGAAACCGATCACCACCCCGGCAAAATCGAGAACCTCAGCGCGCTGGGATGCCTGATCGTGTTGAAGGACCCCCGGCCGATCTCCGTAGATACAAAGGTCGAACTCACGTTTGAGGTCAATCACCTGCCGTTTCGTCAGCAGGCCTACGTGCGCGCGAATCGTGCCGATCGGATGATCGGGTCCCAATTCGCTCCCATGATCCCCAGAAGGCGTCACCAGCTTGACGAGCTTTTGCAGGAACTGGATGAGCGGCAATCCAAAAAAGCGGGCGGACAATCGGTGCGGCCCCACCACACCTCCTGGGTCCGGGACAGCTTGCTTCGTGTGCTTGCCCTGCTCCTTCCCAGGCAAATGGTCCACGCTGCCGTGATGAATCTTGCCAGAGCCGCAGAAATTCGTCCCACCGCGGACGCTTGCAGATAATTACCTGCTGCGGATGCAAACTGGGAATTGGAAGTAAGGGAACAAGGGCCGGTTGCCCCAGGCGCTGGGAGAAGCAAGGACACCCACTGAAGATGGGTGCCCCAGGTGCCTCGCTGTTGGGCACCTTGGGAGAGCACAGACCTCGCCGTTGGAAAGCTCAAAAGACTCACTCCCTGGTCATGGTCCCCTCCCCGCGCACAGGTCAAAAGAAGCGGTTCAGAACGTCGGGGACTTGACCGTTCCGAACCCCCTTCGAGGGGGTACCTCCTGGGGGGCAAATTCACTTTTTCTTCGCTTTTTGTTTTGTAAAGTACTCAAATAAAACATCTTAATATTGCGCATTCGAAAGATTTGCACAGGCAAAACGCTCGGAAAGCACTGTTTTTAGTGCAGAATGAGGCCAAAAACGAGGCGAAATGGCCCCCAAAATGGCTTGGGGGCGCCCTTTTGCCCGCTTTTTAGCAGCCGCTCAATCCGCCGACGCCGCTTTGTGAATCGCCAGCAGCTTCTCCAGCAAAGGCTTCAGCAGCTTCAAATCCAGCGCATTCGCGCCGTCGGATTTGGCGTGGGCCGGGTCGTCGTGCACCTCAAGAAACAGCCCGTCGATCCCAGCGGCCACCGCAGCCCGCGCCAACAGGGGAATGAACTCCGGCTGGCCGCCGCTCACGCCATTGGCTGCCGAAGGCTGCTGCACCGAGTGGGTGCCGTCAAAAACCACCGGCGCCATCCGCCGCATCACCGGCAGCGAGCGGAAATCCACCACCAGAGTGTTATAGCCAAAGCTGGCCCCGCGCTCGGTCAGGAAGACGCGCTCATTGCCCGTGGAGCGCACCTTGTCCACCGGGTAAGTCATGTCCCACGGCGCCACGAACTGCCCCTTTTTGATGTTGACGGCGCGCCCGGTCTTGCCCGCCGCCACCAGCAGGTCGGTCTGGCGGCAGAGGAAGGCCGGAATCTGCAGCACGTCCACCGACTCGGCGGCCACCTCGCAATGCCCGGGCTCATGCACATCGGTCAGCACCGGCAGCCCTGTGTCTTTGGCCAGCCGGCCCAGGATGCGCGTGCCTTCCACCAAGCCGGGGCCGCGGAAGCTCGTCACGCTGGTGCGGTTGGCCTTGTCGTAGCTGGCCTTGAAGATGTAGGGGATGCCCAGGTCGCTGGTAATCCGCTGGATCGCCTCAGCCATCCGGCGCACATGGGCTTCTGACTCGATGACGCAAGGGCCGGCGATCAGAAAAAGACCGCCTCCGCCCACATGGACCGGACCGATTTCAAAGGAGTTGCTCACAACGCCGATTTTATCCTGCGCGGCGATTCCCGCGTGCTTCACCTCTCGCTGTCCAGCATCTGCATCTGCCCCGCGTCGTAGCGCGTTCCCGCCACGGCATCGGCAGGAACCAGCGTTTCGATCTCCGCCAGCTCTTCCGCGCTCAGTTCCACATGGAGCGCGCCCAGGCTTTCGGCCAGTTGCGTTCTGGTGCGCGCACCCACCACCGGCACAATGTAGCTTCCCTTGGCCAGCACCCACGCAATCGCCAACTGCGCCGGCCTCACTCCCTTGGCGTGTGCGATTTCAGCGAGTTTCTTCACCAGGGCCCGGTTCAGCGCCAGGTTCTGCCCTTTGAACCGCGGCAGGAAGGCGCGGAAATCCCCGTTCTCCGCCGGCTGCGAGCCGGTCAAAAGTCCGCGGGAAAGCGCTCCATAGGTTGTTGCGCCCATTCCCAGCTCTTCCAGCAGGGGAAAGATTTGCGCCTCCGGGCTGCGGCTCACCACGGAGTATTCAATCTGCAGGTCCACGATGGGGTGCACCGCCGCCGCGCGCCGGATGGTCTCCGGCCCTACCTCCGACAGCCCGATGTAGCGCACGTACCCGGCCTTCACCATCTCGGCAATTGCCCCGATCGTCTCTTCGATGGGAACGTTGGGGTCCAGCCGCGCCGGCCGGTAGATGTCGATGTAGTCCGTTCCCAGCCGCTTCAGCGAGTAGGCCAGGGCGGTCTTCACGGCATTGGGACGCGCGTCGTAGCCCAGCCAGGCGCCGTTGGGCGCCCTCTGCGCGCCAAACTTCACGGAGAGCACCACTTTCTCCCGCAGGAAGCGCAGCGCCAGCCCGAGCAGCAGTTCGTTCGAGCCCATCCCGTAGAAATCGCCCGTATCCAGCAGGTTGATCCCAGCGTCGATGGCCGCGTGGATGGTCGCCAGGTTCTCTGATTCGTCCGTCGCGCCGTACACCCCGCTCATCCCCATGCAGCCCAGCGCCAGGGGAGAGACCTCGGGGCCACCCCGGCCCAACGCACGCCGTTCCGTAGCCGTTCTTCTCATGGTCCGGCTCCTTCACCGAGCATCCTAGGACGGTTGCCTCAATCAGGCAAGGGGTCTTCGGCGTCGCCTGCCAGCCGCCGGAGTTTCCGCTTCGAAAGTCCCTTATCTGGCTTCTATGACAACCGAATCTACTCTCATAACATGTTGAATCCATGATGAATAACTCGTCATAACATGCGGAATATCCACCGCCGTCCCGTTTTTATGCTTCCCTCGCGTACCCAATTCTGCCATACTTGATTGTGCCCACCTGGTACATCCAAACCAATCAGTTCTCATATGAGGTTGCATAGATGTCGGCAAAGTATGTCTTTGTGACGGGCGGAGTTGTGTCCAGTTTAGGTAAAGGTCTCGCGGCAGCTTCCATTGGCTGCCTGCTCGAGAGCCGCGGCCTGCGCGTCAACATGATGAAGTTCGATCCTTACCTGAACGTCGATCCCGGCACCATGTCGCCCTTCCAGCACGGTGAAGTCTTTGTCACCGACGACGGCGCGGAAACCGATCTCGACCTGGGCCACTACGAGCGTTTCACGCACGCGCCTCTTTCGCGCGACAACAATCTGACCACCGGTCGCATCTACGAGCAGATCATCCTCAAAGAGCGCCGCGGCGACTACCTGGGCAAGACCGTCCAGGTGATCCCCCACGTGACCAACGAGATCAAGGCCGCCATGCGCAAAGTCGCGGCCAACGGCGCGGACGTGACCATCGTCGAAATCGGCGGCACGGTCGGCGACATCGAGTCCTTGCCTTTCCTTGAGGCCATCCGCCAGATGCGCCAGGAACTGGGCCGCGAAAACACCGTCTTCGTTCACCTCACCCTGGTCCCCTGGATCGCCGCCGCACAGGAACTCAAGACCAAGCCCACCCAGCACTCCGTGAAGGAACTGCTCGGCATCGGCATCCAGGCCGACATTCTGCTCTGCCGCTCCGACCGTCCCCTGGGTCGCGAGATGAAGCAGAAAATCGCCGCCTTTTGCAACGTCGAGGAACCTGCTGTCATCGGCGCCTTGACCGTCCCTTCCATCTACGAAGTGCCGCTCGGCTTTCACGAAGAGGGCGTGGACGCCCTGGTCCTCAAGTACTTGCGCAAGGAAGCTCCGGAATCCGACCTCTCCCAATGGAAGGCCCTGATCGACCGCGTCCACAATCCAAAGGATGAAGTCGTCATCGGCATTGTGGGCAAGTATGTGGAGTACGAGGACAGTTACAAGTCCCTGAAGGAAGCTCTCACGCACGGAGCCATCTCGCAGAACCTCAAACTCAAAGTAAAGTGGGTCGAGGCCGAGAATCTCGAAACCAAAACTCCTGAGGATAGAAGTTACGAGTCGCAGTTGGAGGGATTCGACGGCATTCTGGTTCCCGGAGGCTTCGGCAAGCGTGGCATCGAGGGCATGTTGAACGCCATCCGCTACGCGCGCGAGAAGCAGGTCCCCTACTTCGGCATCTGTCTCGGCATGCAGACCGCGTGCATCGAATTTGCGCGCAATGTTTGCGGCCTCAAGGACGCGAACTCCAGCGAGTTCAACTCCGCCAGCGCACACCGCATCATCTACAAGCTGCGCGAACTGCTGGGTGTCGAAGAGATGGGCGGCACCATGCGTCTGGGCGCCTGGGACTGCGTTCTGCAGGAAGGCTCGCTGGCCTCGAAGGCCTATGGCGGCGCGAAGGAGATCAGTGAGCGCCATCGCCATCGTTACGAGTTCAATCGCGAGTACGAAGCTCTCTTGACCGGAGCCGGCCTGCACATCAGCGGCACCACGCCCGACGCGACTTACGTTGAGATCGTCGAACTCCCCGGCCACCCTTACTTCCTGGGCTGCCAGTTCCATCCCGAGTTCAAGTCCAAGCCCCTGGAGCCGCATCCTCTGTTCCGCGAGTTCATCACCGCCAGTTACAAGAACCGGCAAATCCGTCTCGCATCCGAGAAGACTGAGTTGGCTTCCTTGACTAACTCGGTGTCCGCTTAGGCCGTATCGACATATAGATGTAAGGAACCGGCTTCCCGCCCTTGCGCCAGTAACAAGGCGCAAGGGCCAGGCGCGGGGCTTACGCTCCGAGAGTCAGTCGGAAGTGGTCGAGACTCGGGTTCTCCCACATCTCCAGACAAAAAGCGCCTGAAGATGTGGAGCGCCCGCACCCAACAAAAGCAAGGCCGGATCAGAAACGGGCTACGCCTGCATATGGTTGGGATGGATGAGGAACAAACACGGGTAGAGCACCCGCCCTCAAACTTTTTGGAACGTCCGGTTTCGGCAAAAGTGCAAGTAGCTTAATGGCCGAGACACACTGAAGCTGGTGCTCTTCCAGTGCGTACTTGGCGCGCTCCATATCTACATTCTTCTGCGCGGCAAACTTTGTGGATAAACGAAAACATACAGAGGAACGAGCCATGACGTACTCGCTGAGCCCTGCCGCATAACCCTGTTCCAGGCTTCTGCAAATTGGACAATCCATATCTATACCTCCACGGCGTTGTGCCGGACCAACCGCGACTTGCATGCGGTCGTGGTTTAGAAAGAGCTTGAAATTCCGATCGAAGATATTTGCAAACCAAAGACAGAATGTTCCAGTGTAAAGTCTTCAAAAAAAGTAGGTTTGGTCGTCCATTGTCGGTACGGCTTGATCTTTAAGGAATCGGCTCTTCCTGCATGTTCTACCGGCCTGAAGGAATATCGGCTCTTGTTGTGACTCGGATAGAGACGATTGCTTGCAACGCATTTTTTGAGACGGTTCATCGGAGCCCCCGTCGTTCGGTTGCGTACTTGACTCGTGCTCGTCTGGGGCGATGCCCCAAGTAATGTGGGAGGCGAGAAGCGCGTGTTTCCTACTACTCCGAGCCTACTCTTACCAAAGTCCACGTGCCGGATGGCCAGGTTATATTCATCCTCTCGATGAAGAAACTTGTCCACTCCGGCATGTGGGTGGGTGAGAAAACGCACAAGTATGAGTGCGAAACCGGTCCAAATGCTGCGCAGCCAAATCCGGAAAATAGCGCACGTTCCGGGTCCACAACCTACCCTCAAATCGGCTGTTGACAAGCGTTTTTCGCCGGGCCTATTGTGTCTTCGCTTTGCACGAACGGAGGACTCGACACCATGGCGCACTTTGCACTTCAGCCCGCGGAAACGGAACTTCAGAAATTGGCGGAAAACTATTGGCAGAAGGCCGGCTCGCGAGAGCAGGAATTGGAAAAGGCCGCCTTTGAGGCCGGCGCGGCCATCCGCAGCGGAGACTACTCGCTGGCCAACCTGGAGGCGATTGTTCGTTGGAAGTCAGAACGCGTGGTTCACTATCTGATTGCCAACAGCGAGGCGCAAATCAAGAAGGTTCTGGCCGTGGCGGCCGCGCCGGGAACTCCCGTCAAGCAGGCGGTGGAGGCGCTCACTGAACTGCGCGGCGTCGACCTGTCCCTGGCCTCCGCGATCCTGGCGGCCATCGCTCCGGAGCGCTACAACGTATTGGATTTCCGTGCCTTGGAGGCTTTGGGACACGAGCGCCACAACGTCGAGTTTTACACCGAGTATGTTGACTTCTGCCACCGTCTCGCCGAGCGCGGATTGGTGAAGCCGCAGTCCGATCTTCCCGGCCCCACCGCCCTGCACGCCCTGGACCGTGCGCTCTGGGAGTGGTCGAGGGAGCGAACCGAGTAATCCTGCCGAGGAGCAACGGCTGGCGGCTCTTTGGAAAGGGCGCGGCTCCATCTGCGTTCAGGATGCACCAGAAATGGTGCAGCGCACCTCGCGCCCTTTTGAGCACTCGACTGTGGTCGTCCTCTCCTGACTCTCGGGGCAGGGAACTACATGCCGCCGCGGCTGGCCGGGGGAACGATGCCGTTCATGCGCAGATAGATCACGAGCTGTCCGTAGTGGTCCATGAGGTGGGAGACGCCGAAGGCCACCATGCCCGCGCGCGTGCCATGCTCGGTCATCACGAAGGCATTCTCTGCGGTGATGGAGTCGACATAGGCGTGCGCCTGGACGAACGAGTCCTTCAGCGCCTGCACGATCTCGGCTTTGGTCTTCAGTTTCTCAATATCGGCGCGATTATCCACCATCGGCTTGGTCGGGTCGTGGAAGAAATACCAGTTGGTTTCGGCAACGTGCTTGACCTGGTCGCCGAAGCTGCGCACGCCCTTGAACTCGCCCAGTGTGGGCGCGGGCGCAAAGTTGAATTTGTCTTCCGGCATGGCTTCAGCGGCACTCACGAATTGTTTCTCCATGATGCTGAGCACGCTTCCATAGGTTTGCGCGGGAGGCATGACGGTGCCGACCGCCGGTTTGGCCGGCGCAGGGGCTTGTGCGAGAGCAATCGAGGACGCTGCGGCTATCAGGCAACAGCACAGAATCCGACCGGCGATGTGCGTTGGGATATGCATGGGAGTTCTCCTCTGGGGCGGCATCTGCCGCGTGCAGGAAATTTACCAGACCGGCCCCGGCTTTCGACAGTAGGGCCGTGTGAATTCTCCGTTTGCTGCCGACAGCCGTCCGGAAAGGCCGGATTCCTCGTACAATTTAGGGTGAGGAGCCGCAACCATGCCCAGGGTCTATATGGATGCCAACGCAACAACCCCCTTATTGCCGGAGGTACTGGAGGCAATGCGTCCGTATTGGATGGAGCGATTCGGCAACCCTTCTTCGATCCACCTGAACGGCCAGCAGGCGCACACGGCCGTGGACCAGGCGCGCCAGACCATGTCGGAGTTCTTCAACTGCCATGAGGCCGAAGTGGTCTTCAATTCCGGCGGCACCGAGGGCGACAACACCGCGCTTTTCGGCCTGCTCCGTCCCGGCGACCACTTTATTACCACGTCGATTGAACACTCTGCGGTGCTGCAGCCGGCACGACTCCTGGCCGAGCGTGGCGTGGAAACGACCTTCATCGAGCCGCAACCCAGCGGCCTGATCGATTCGTCGGAGATTCTGCGGGCCATCCGGCCCAATACACGGCTGATCAGCGTGATGCTGGCCAACAATGAGACCGGCGTGCTCCAACCGATCGAGCAGATCGCCAAAATCGCCGCCGATGCCGGTGTTTTCTTCCATATCGACGCCGTGCAGGGCGCGGGCAAGGTGAAGTTCGACGTGCGCCGCTTCGGCTGTCACCTGCTTTCGATCAGCGCCCACAAGATGCATGGGCCCAAGGGCGTCGGCGCTCTGTTTGTGCGCCGGGGAACGCCGGTGGAGTCGCTACTGATTGGCGGAAGCCACGAGCGCCGCCATCGCGCCGGCACGTTGAATGTGCCCGGCATTGTGGGAATGGCCAAAGCTGCGGAGCTGGCCATGCATTCTCTGGAAGATGGAACCATGGGCCGCGTGGCCCGGTTGCGCGACCGGTTGCAAGCCGGCGTTCTGCTCAGCTTCGCGACCGGTGTCAATGGCGCCTGGGACGGTGACCGGCCTGTTCCGCGCGTTGCCAACACCACCAATATCTGGTTCGACCAGCTGGAGGGCGAGGCGCTGGTCATCGCGCTCGACTTGAAAGGCATCGCCGTGTCGGGCGGTTCGGCCTGCCACTCTGGCGCGACTGAACCCAGCCATGTGTTGATGGCCATGGGGTTGGACAAAACTCGCGCCCGCGCCAGCCTCCGCTTCAGCCTGCTCAAGACGGTGACCGAGGCCGA
>Ga0224529_1000540_pt1 | contig 27495 bp, 21 predicted proteins | sample CBST50metaG_FD_179893 | JGI IMG/M metagenome (GOLD analysis project Ga0224529, IMG submission 179893) | Peat soil microbial communities from Stordalen Mire, Sweden - C.B.S.T50 | ecosystem: Environmental > Terrestrial > Soil > Wetlands > Peat | place: Sweden: Norrbotten County, Stordalen Mire... | reverse complement strand
ATATCGAGAAGGCAATGGAGAAGTAGACCCGCGCTTCAGCGCCGATGCTTCCGGGAAAATCCCAACGACGGCTTTAACTCCTCCATGACTTCGTACACGATGGGGCAGGTGAATGTCCGTTCGATCATTCCTATGGTGCGAAAGGCAAAGTCGGGTTCGCCGAGATACGGGTAGCCCCTGCAATCGCCGGGACGGTCCTCATAGACGCTGCACCGGTTGTCCTTGAGAAACGGACAGGGTTTCGTGCGTGTCTGCCAGGGATTGCCGTCGCCGTCTTCGGCGCGCTCCAGATGGGCGTCAATCAACTTCTGCCGCGTCATTCCCAGCCGCACAGCCAGCCGGTTAACTTCTTCTTCGCTGAAGGTCGGGGTTACCTCGCGGCAACAGTTGGCGCACTGGGTGCAGTCGATTCCGGCCCAAATGCGCTTCGTTGTTGCAATGACCTGTTTGTCGATCTCGGAGGAACCAAGCCTGCATTGATGCTTCAGGAACTGGCGGAACTCCCAGTTTTCCTCCTCCTTTGCCTGTGCGAGCACGTAAATTTGAACCAAGTCGGGAGCCATGCATTCGAGGATGCAACTTCTCGCCGTCGCGTGCAAGTGGAGTTTCGCCCGCGATTTCCATATGAGTGCCGGTGTTATGTTAAGGGTGAACTTCTGAAGGTTCCTGTTAGCGAGGGATTCATGGGTTGGGGCTACTATCCTCCTTACGTTCCAGTGGCAACGCGGCGAGCGAACGCCTTGCGTGAAGTGCAAAAGATGGTCCGCAAGGGGACGAAGGTGTCGCCGGTGAAGATCGACGGCCGCACCATCGCCTCTACCTTCTGGGGCAAAGCCTGGTGCGACAACCTGGAGTCTTATAGCGACTTCAGCAACCGGCTTCCGCGCGGCCGCACGTATGTCCGCAATGGTTCTGTGGTTGATTTGCAGGTCGAGGCCGGGAAGGTGACATCTCTGGTCAGCGGCTCCCGTCTTTATCGCATCACGATCCAGATCCGCCCGCTAGCTGCGCCCTGCTGGAAGAAGCTCAAGACCCAGTGCGGCAGTCAGATCGGCTCTCTCGTGGAGCTGTTGCAAGGCAAGCTGTCGAAGAGCGTCATGGAGATCGTGACCCACCGCCAAACCGGTCTGTTTCCCGCGCCCAAAGAAATCGAGATGTCCTGCTCCTGCCCTGACTGGGCGGGCATGTGCAAGCACATCGCTGCCACTCTCTACGCCATCGGCAACCGCCTCGACCGTGAGCCGGAACTCTTCTTCAAGCTGCGGCAGGTGGATCATCTTGACTTGATCGCTCAGGCGGGCATCGGCGGAGCAAAACCGAAGGGCGCCGGCAAGAAAAGAATCGCGGTGAACCAACTGGCCGATGTCTTCGGCATCGAGTTGGAGTACCCGGAACAGAATGCGGGGTCCGTGGAGCCCGCCAAGCCGGCCCGCCATCGAAAATCCGCGTCCATTGAAGAAACGACCTCTGTCCCCGTAGTCAAGACGGGGCCGAGGGCAAAGAAGCCGCCCGTCCCGGGAAGCAGCGCAAATGCGCGAAGCAAACCTATCTCGGTCGCGGCGCGAAAGAGAATTGCAAAGGCGATGAAAGAGCGAGGGGAAGCTCTTCGACAAGCGAGCAGGTCGACAGAGAAGGAGACTGCCCTGCACAAACTGGCGCCGGCAAGAAAAGCGATGAGAGCAAAGCCGGCGAAGGCTGCGGTGTCGCGATCCTCTTAACTGCAGGACAGAACTCATGTCAGAGGTCGGATGGGGTGTTGTTGCATGGATCGAGTCTCGGCCGAGTTTTCCCCTGCCCCAGATGGATTACGCGGCGATGTTGAGACGGCGGACAGAGTCCTGGCGACCCGCGTCGAGCATTCGATTGAGGACGGCTACGCCGACAGCCGCTTCCGCCTGCTGACCAGAGGAGCTGCGCGGCTATTTCTGCCCAACGCATCGAAAAGGTAAAAAGAGCGTTCTCAATGGCAGCGGAGTGCGAAGAGTCTACTTCTTGCACTCCCGATGCGTCGGTTCCGATGGACAGCGGGACCGTTTGCAAGCTATGCAAGAACCGTTGCGAGAGTTAGAGCACATTGCATAATGCTAAGGTTCAATGCAATTGAGGGTGTTCCAGAGGGTGCTGAAAAGTCTCTCGCCGGCCAAGGAATTGATGGCGCTATGGTGACATTCGGCACGGATCTGCCGTTGACGAGTGATTTGGCGCGAACCGGGACTCTCCTTGTTCCTCTGTTTGTCCCACACACACCATGGACAATGCGAATGCGCTGGCCGGAAGACCAAGAGCGCGTTGTTTTATAGCGGTTGATCATGGTTGAGCAACCCCATCTGGCGAGAGCGGCGCCATGCCGCTCCTTAGCAACTCAACCGAGCGCCTGGGGTTCATTAGGTGCCGGCGACCGTCGTCGCTGGTATCGGCCCCATCGCGTATTAGTGCAACGATCTCGGTTGCCGTCAGTTCCGGCTTGATCGCCAGAAGCTTCGCCGCAAGATTCGTGACTTGCGGCGCAGCCATCGAGGTACCGGTCATCTTGACCCTGGTGCCTCCGGGTACGACACTTTCCACGGCCTGGCCGTCCGCATGGACAAGCACGTTGTTTCCATAGCTGGTGAAATTGGTCTCATCGCCGGCCTGATCGACGGCTCCGGCAACAATCAGGTTAGGCAGGCGGAACGAAGATGGAATGACTTCTTCGAATGCGTTGTCGGCGTTGTTGTTTCCGGCGATGGTGACGAAGAGGATCTCCGGCGCACTCTTGAGCGCTGCGTAGAGACCGTCACGTTCGATGTCGAAGTAGTGCCGGGCGGGCTGTTTTCGCTCGGTATTGTCCTTCCCGATCCCGTTATCTGCCAGGTCTTTCTCATAGCTTGAGGGAGTATTCCACCAACTCATGTTCACAACACGAATGTGGTGGTCGCGGAACCACTGAACCGATCCAGCATAAGAAGCGACCATGTCCTTGAGCAGTTGATCGGTTGGCGGCTTGTGCGGGTTATCGGTGTCATAGGTCATGCGGACATAAGCCAGGCGAATGGCCGGAGAGAGTGTGCAAAGTTGTGGGCTGGGGTAATCTCTGGACATGAAATGGACAATCAAGCTGGTATTTGAGGCGATCCCAGGCTGTCTTGGAGTGTGTGTAAAGTTGTGGGGTGGTCACGCCGAGACGGTCATCTGGGCCTGATCAGCGACGGGCCGAAAGCCTTTGTGCCAATGGCGGAATGCGTCTTCCAAAGTTCCATTGAGCACATGAATGCGAACGTTTAAGAACTGCTGGACTGTATGTCGGTTCCATCTCATCTGCTGCTTCTTGACCATCCGTTTCGCGATGATTTCGTTGACTGCCGACTCGACAAACCCTGTTGAAATCCGTTGACCGGCACGGTACCGCTTGCCGTCGTCGGGCATGGAATCTACGTTCAATTCCAGATAGCGTATTGTATCGAACAGCTTGGTGGCGAATTTCTTCAAGCCGGAGATGTGGTCGAAGCACTTTGCCTGCGCCCATTGCCCAAGATCTACCAAACCCACGATAGCCCGCTCGGTGTGGCCATTCCAAAGACGCCACTTCGCGCGGCCGATTTCTGCCAGTGCGTGGGCGCGAGCCCCACCATCGGCAATAGCGGTTATGCCCTTCGCGATCTGCTCGAGGTTTTTGAATTTCATCGAGATGTGGAACCAGTCCAATATATGGTTGGCATGTGGCGCAACTTGCTGCTGAATGGCGCGCAAACCGGTATCACCGTCTGTAAGAACCGTAACCGATGTGGCTTCGTTGGCTCCGCAATGTTGCAGCGCAAGGCCGACCGCGCTCACACCATCAGAACCTCCGTTGCGCACGAAAGCAAAGCGTGTCGCATGGCCATCGCTATCCAACGCCTTGCCGGCAATGACCTCAAAGTTTCGCTCCGGTCTTTGGTGTCGATTTCTAACGTATCCGCCATCGAAGCCGACTATTAATTCTTTGCAGGGATCTTTCGAGGCAGGCGCAGCGAGGGCTTCCGCCGATTTCCCAAGGTGTTTACCCACCTTCATCGTCCGGTTGCGAACGGTGCTGGCAGTTGCCTGTGCAGACAAAGGCAGAAGCTCGCCAAGGAAATCCGCGGCCTTTCTAAACGGCAACAGGGCAGTCATCTTGGCCGTGAGATACCGCAATTCGGGCGTGATGGGTCTCTTGTTCGTGAACAGTGTTGAGAAGCTTTGCGCTATCGATCCGGAGCAAGGGCATGCGCACAGTCGCCGGATACGCATGTCAACGCTGCCGTATACAGAACGCAGAGTGGAATGGTAATATCCCTTCGTCCGAAAAGCCTTGCCACATCGCGGGCAAGGCTTGATGTTGGTAACATGTTGTTGAATTTGCGCGGTCACGATTTGCTCCTGAAGGCTTGCAAGTAGAGCTTTGCCCTCTGCTATCGTCAACCCCACAATGGCCTGTGAGATTTCCTCCGCCCGCTCGATGATCCCGACCTCGTGTTCGACGGGACGGCCTGGGACAGCCTCAAATACCACCTTGATAGTCCATCTCATCTCCAGAGACTAATCCACCCCACAACTTTGCACACTCTCTGTTCCATGCCATCGGCTGGAAGCTCATCATCCATCCATTTGTGCGCTTCCTCGTGCTCGACGACGTACTTGGCGATCTCTTCGGGCGTGGATTCTCGGCCCTGGAACTTGTAAGAGCACATGTGCTTCGTGGCATGCGTTCTTACCGAGGAATCAACCTGCGAGATTTTCAAATGAAGGCGGTTCACCTGATCTTCGATTCGGCCGATCTCACGCGCGGAACGCTGGGGATTGAGTGCCGTTACGGTTGAAGCAATGGTCTGGATTGAGTGCTCAAACTGCTTCATGCCTTCGCGTTCATTTGATAGAAGGCCTACAGCCAGAGGGCGGATCCGATCTGGCAGTTTGCCAATCACTTCGGTCAGCGCCGTTTCTCCCTTTGAGGAAACCAGCACGCGCTTGCCCGCTGCCAGGTAGTGACAAATGATGTTGGCAATTGTGTGCGTCTTGCCTGTACCCGGCGGGCCCTGCACCACAACGCCATCACAGTGCTCGAGCTTTTGAACGATTGAAACCTGCTCATCGTTGTAGGGAAGGGGAAAGTAGAGTTCTTCTGCATCAGAGGGAGCTTCACTCGATAGCAGACCACGGAACACGCTCTCGTGCCGGGCATGCACCTCCTCATCGCCATGCATCACAAAGCTGCGGATTACAGGTGGAAGGGAGGGAACCTCCTTCACGTTCTCCTTCAGGCGTTTCACATCCTCGAGGAAGATGGTTGCCGTGCGCTTGCGGGCAAACAGAATCCACGTACTCGTGATCTTAAGCTTGTCCGTTGGTATCGGCAGGGTTGGATCCTCGGCCAGAAGCTCATAGGAGCCGGAGGGATCGAGAAGACCTACGGCCATTTTGAGGGTTGGTTCGAAGGTCGAGAATTCGAACGGATTGACACGATTTGCGGCCCTGTCGATAGCACTCTTCCAGAACGCCTCCACCTGCGTCACGCCAGGTACTTCCATCTCGGCGTAGCAGTCCAATTCGATCCGGGCATCGACGTTGCGGGGTCTGATCTCCAGATCGAATGTGTGGCGGTTCAGGTTAATTTCGCAGCCTTGTGTAATCAGAGGGTACTTGAGAGTGCTCGCATGGCCGTCCTTCTTCCAGTAGGCCATGCCGATGCCCCAGACCAGTTCGAGGGGCATGTCGGCGCCATCGCTTGCGATCGCCTGTTGGATAGCGAAGACCTGGTTGTAGCGGTGGATGGTCTTGCGGCGAGGTAGTTCTGCTGCAGCCCAAGGTGTCCATTGGTTCTCGATGTACCAATCGAAGAGTTCACGGACCTCGATGCGCGCCCTCTGTTGATCCAGAGTTTCCTCGCTCGCGGGCGTCTCAATCGAGGGCTTCAGTTCCGGAGTTTTCGCCGGCGTTTTGTGGATCGTGATCCAAGGTGCAAGTTTCTCATCGGGCTCGGGGGGCGGAATCTCCTTGAGTCGCTGGATGGAAAGCCATATGTCCTCGCCTTCTGCCTGGACATTGAACCGGATCTCCGGAAGGCCCTTGAGTTCGTGCAGGTGGGCGGCAAAGTACTCAGTGGGAACGGAGAATGCGGGTTTGACCTTGAGTTTCTCGACTTGCTTGATGTATGTGAGGAGATTGACTACGAGTTCTTTATCGAGAGGTATGGCCAGTTCCTTAGGACAGGGAAGATCGGTAGAAGTAGCTCCGGAAGAACACACCCCGAGAATATAGGCAAGAATTGGCCTGTCGGAGAAATCTTTCGGACAGAGTAAGCGATGGTCAACATTTTGAAGGAGTTCCGCCCAACACATTATAGGCGCGTTGGCGCTTGCGCGTAATGAGAGTTGGGTGTTCCAGCGGGGTCGATACCCATGAATGCCCTTTGAGCTGAATGCCCTAAACGGTGAGGAGAACGCGACATTTCAGCCGCCAAGTCAACATTCGGGGAGTAATCTCTGAGGGATGAAGCTTTTGAGCTTTTCCAGGACCAGGTCTGTGCTCTCCCCGGTGCCCAAAGGCGAAGCACCTGGGCAGCCATCTTCAGTGGTTGTTCTCACTTATCCCGGCACCTGGGCCACCCGCCTAACTCCCTCAAACAGCTTTCAAGCATTGAATCTATCCCCAACAGGAGGTCCTATGCACACTCGTCCTTGGCTTTCGTCCGCATCCGTTGTGCTTGCACTCGGCACAACACTGCTCGCCTCCCCAAACACAGGCTCCGCGCAACGCGCAGATCAAGCGCCGGATGTCCCGCGCGCGCAAAGCGCCCCTCGCCTGCAGCGCCCCAAGATAGCAGAAGATGCAGATCAAGTGCAGTCCGCGGAAATGCCGCAAGTGGCCTCTGCTGCGCCTGCGGTCTCTCAGCTTTGCAAGGCCACGGTTACTGATAACATCGTGGTGGCCACTGCCGCACAGCGCAAGAAGGCAGGGAACATCGCGCTTCCTCCGCTGACAGATGAGGCCAACGGTTTCGCGTGGCCCGATACGGAACTCGGTGTGATCAAGAACGGTAGTGGATATGCCTTTTTCGGCAGCGACGGTGCATTCCACGCGCGACAAGACTGGGAAGACCTAATGGAAGGCAACAACAAATATGGCTCTGTGACCCGCACGCTCGGTACGCTCAACGACCCACTCGGCTCGGAGTCGCCGATTGACGTGACGATCAAGCCCAACCCCGATCCAGCGGTAAATCCGTTCTACTCGAGTTATGACTACATGGGGGGCGGACCGGTATTGAAAGTGCCGGAAGGAATGCCTGGTGCCGGTAAACTTCTCATGGTCTATCATGCCGAGATTCCGACAATCGCCACCCAGAGTTTCTATTCGGTCTTCGCTCTCGCTTCTTCAAGCGACGGAGGTCTTAGCTGGACTGACCTTGGCGAGATCGTGCGCACCAACCAGGCCTATCGCACCGATATGGACGGCTACGATATTGGCGACGCCAATCTCGTTCCATCGCCCGACGGCAAGTACTTCTACATTTACTTTGCCGATTGGCTCGCCAACGGAACGACACACTGGCTCACCACCATCAATTTCCTCTCGCTGGCCCGCGCTCCGATTGACTCGGTTCTCAGAGCCGCATTCGATGCCAAGCATTCGCATGCCTTCGCATTTGAAAAACGATATGACGGCTGGAATGTTGACCAAGGTCTTGGCGGATATTCGCGCGACCTTTTTCCTGGCGGCGCAGCTTATTGGGGTCCCACACGCGTGAATTGGAATGCTGATCTGCGTCGCTATCAGGCTTTCATCAACAACGGAAACCTGATCGCCTATGCCGAGTCTCCAGATGGCCTGAGCTGGTCAGTTCCCACCGTGCTGAAAGATTTCAGCACCGATCCGAACCAACCTGGTTTCTACATTACCCCAATCGGTCTCGGCGATGAACCCCACGTGCTCGGCAAACAGTTCTACCTCATGTACACCTACTACCCGAATAACGGGGAGGGATGGAATGGGGCATCTGTTCGCCGCTTCACGGTTACCTGTCAATAAGGACAACGTTCGCGATCAAGTACTGAATCTGCCTGCCGGTGGTAACAAATACCGATCCCGCTTGGAAAAACTCGACGCTATATCTTGCATGAGCATTCGCACTTTGCGTCGACTCATCCAGACGGTGAAAATCTGGGAAGAATGAAGCGGCTGCCGGGTGACTCACTGTTTCCCCTCAACTGAAGTGCCCCATCCTTTCCGCAGTTTCATCGCGGAGGTAGCCGGAACCAGATCGCAGGGTTCTGTCGCGATAAGGAAGCTTGAACGATCAAAGGCCGATGTTGTCCAGCTGGTTATGCTGCCAGGGAGTAGAAAAGCTGCGCTGGGGTTTGTCCCTTGCCGCCGTTCTTCATTTGCCCTTTGCTTATCATGTGCATAAGTTCGATCCCGGAGAGAAGGATGCGTGCGCAGCGAAAATCCTTGAATCCGAGCATCGGTCTGGTTCGGCGTTTAATGGCGCGGTGATCTTGTTCCACGATGTTGTTCAGGTACTTGATCTGTCGTACGACGATCCGTTTCCTTCGTCCGGCGTTAATAGCGTCGAGAGCCGCCACATTCGAGCCACTCTTATCGATGGTAACCTTCTCTGGCGCACCGTTCTGCTCGATCGCCTGTTCGAAGAACCTGCGTGCCGCGGCCTTGTCGCGATGCGCCCGCAGCAAGAAATCGACGGTGTCGCCTGCCTTGTCGACGGCTCGGTAAAGATACTTCCACTCGCCCTTAACCTTGACGTAGGTCTCGTCCATGCGCCAGCTCCTCCCGACCTTGCGCTTGGAGCGCCGAAAAGCCTTATCCAGCACTGGCAACAATTTGATCGCCCAGCGGTGCACGGTCGAGTGATCGACTGAAATCCCTCGCTTGGCCATCATTTCCTCGAGATTCCGAAGACTCAGCGGATACGCGCTATACCAGCGCACACAGAGCAGAATCACATCCAGAGGATAATGCAAGCGCTTCAGGACCTTTGCCATCACCGGATTCAACGCCTGCCTCATCGCTATGCCCTCGTCGTCAGTGCAAAGAATAGCAAACCCGCTCTATTGCGACAGAACCGATGACACGCCTCTGAGAGATAACTTCGTCCTGCTCCAGAGCCAGATGCTCCTAGCTCAGGTTGCAATCCTTCGCCATGAATATGCAGTCGCCGCATCAGTCGGCGAATCGAGACCTAAGATCGAAGTCTTCCAGTCCCTCTACAGCCCGATGAAGTATGCGCGCTTCTTGAGCCGCAGTACATGGGCTAAGGCTCTCTCGAAGCTTCCCCAGTGCGTCGACCGCGCGGCATACTCGATAGCGATCGACGCACTTCGCAGCGAGATTCAGGAAGAACTGAGGCAGGTTTCCCCGGGCCAGAATTACCCTTCGAATGTCGTCGATGCTCTGATAAGCATCGCCGGCTTCCTTGCACGTGGACTCGATCCCGCCGCCTATTTCAAGAAAAAGTACAGCCGAAAGCTACAACAGGAAGAAAGCCTCGACATCACGAAGTTGGAAATCGGAGACCCGGATGACAGGACCATTTCAGGACCTGATTTGGCTATTGTGGGCCGCTGGAAGGGTTCGCCTGAGATGCGCAAGAAACTGATTGAAGCCGGGGAGGATCCGGAGGAATATCTCCGCCGCAACAATCTGATACTTGCTGCACCCAACTGCGGGACCGCAAGATTCGTGGCAGATGCGCTGGAGCGCGCAAACCAACTCCTCCGTTGGTCCTACGAGGAGCAGCACCCACTCGAGTACGTGCACGCAGTCTGGTTGAATCAACACATTACGGTTTTCCACCATCCCGATACGGATGGAGAGGCAGCTCGGAGTTATCTCGATCTTCTGAAAGTCCTTAAGATCCAGCAGCAACATAGAGCTTTCTTTGAGTTCGACACTGCCAAGCGATCCCGTTGGATACACAAATGGCGAACGGTGCTGAACCTCACGGATAGAGTTAATTTCAAGCCGATGAAAGCGCCTGACGCTTCGGCTGCGAAATCCTGGATCGGCATAGAGCCGCAATTTGATCCAGCAGGCCGCGGCAGAAACGGCGGAGGTGCGTACGGATTCCGCTTCCTGCTCGTCATGGCGTACATCGTGTTCGGCCCAGCCGCACGGTCTGGTTGAGCCGAAATATTCGGCCTGATACTGCTTCCTGCTTCCGAGAATCAAGCATCGTCGATCGACCAGAGATGTACCCTGGGGCCACGTCAACTGAACTTGGCCATTGTTCGATAGTCCACGTCGTTTCGGAGGTGTCCCCTGGGACCCGGCTTTTTCCGACTCACATGTCCCAGGGTCTTCTCGCGTGCACGACATTCTATTGTTTCGACGAATCGCGCGGACATGTACGGGGGGATATGTCAACTTCCGGAGAGCAAAGGAGCTCGACTGTGGCGCACCCTATTATTTACGTGTGGCTTACGGCGACGAAGCTCCAGTAAGGGCTACTGCCACCTCTGGTTGTGAGTCTAGCAGGCCTCAACCCGTCAAAGGAAGAAGAGAGAGAAAATGATGAAGAGAATTATTCTTGCCGCGCTACTCGGATTGCTGGCTATCACGACAGGCAGCGTTTCAGCCCAAACTCGGACGACGAAGACGTCGCCCTACACCCTTAGGATTCATGCCGAAAAGGACACATACAAGTCAGGCGATGGGATACTTGTGATCGTCGACAAAACCAACGTCTCCGGAAAGACCCAGAATTTATCCCAGTCCGGTACCCCTGGCTCCTGGTATCGGATGGACGTCCGAAGCGAAAGCGGTCCAGCTGAGCAAACCGAAGATCTTAAGGAAATTCTGCATCCAGCCGCTGTCGGTCCCCTAGTGGACGTGAACAACGCCACCATCGCTTACTCCTTGAAACCGGGGCAAACGGCTCATCAGAACATTCCTTTGACTATGTATTTCGTCATGACCAGACCAGGTAAGTACAAGGTAACTCTCTCCGAGGGAACCGACCCTGGCCAACCGGATAATGTCGAGGTCAAATCCAACACCATCACCATCACAGTGACGGAATAGCTGTTTAGTCCAACCCCGCCCCGAGAACTCGCGCGCTTCCGGGGCGGCGGGGGTTGTCAGTGGGAACACATTGTGCAGAGAAACTGATCCCGGCACCCCTTCGCATGGCTATCCAAAATGGACAGCAGTTGCGAAAAACACAAACTAGGCTCTCTGCCGATAAGACCAAGGCGATGGGAATGAAGAATCACACCGCTGCTATAGCTCTCATGTTGCTAGTAGGGATTACCTCAACTAGAGCATCGCCACAATCTGTTAAACATGCGCCTGATTTTTCCTTGATGATTTCGACGCAAAACCAAACGATCCCCAAAGACACAATCAATCTTGGAGTAGCGATCGAAGTGGTTGAGAGAAACACGTCCCACCACGATGTCAACGTTAGCAGACCTAACTACCCTGGACGGTGGTACAAGATGAGTGTGGTGCGCGAAGAAGGAACCTCTGCGGACATTACGGACGAGTATAGACACGTCATCGAACCCCACAAGGATCCCGACTCATTTCCCAACATGGACAGCCAAATGGGGGTAATCACGCCTGGGCATTCACAACATTGGGCAATTGCACTGACGAATTATGTTGATCTCAGTAAGCCAGGGAAATATAAGATTACTTTTTCCAGGGGAACAGATCCTGGGGAGCCAGACAGCGTTGAAGTCAAATCCAACACTATTACCCTAACCGTAACCAAGTAGCCCGCAATCGTCGCGTCCTCACCCCGGACGCGCTAGTCGCGCTCGGGGCGGGGACGCGGAATCTTCCAGCCTATTGCTGGCAATTGCACCGTCTTTCCCATACTCCTGTGTAGAGGGTGTAGAAAAGCAGGGGGAGTGATTTTACTTTCGCGGGGGTTGGACAATAATAACCTAACTGCTCGGCGGCCAGTTGACCGCTCTGGTTGGTATCGACATCGAAGGTGAGATAGACGGTGCGGAGACCGTCGCACAACTGGCGGAACTGGTCCGCGTTGAGATGTGTGCCCAGCGAGCAGGTGACGTTGTGAAAGCCCGCCTGCCGCAACACGGCATAGTCGAACAAGCCCTCGACCAGGATGACTTCGGGAGCATGTCGAACCTTCTCCCAGGCATACAGGCCGCCCTTGGCCCCCGGCAGAAAGCGATGCGCGAAGGCAGCGCCGATGCTGCGGCCGTAGAGGTTGACGACGTGTTCGCCTTGGCGCAACGGGAAGGCGATGCGCTGATAAAAAGCGTCAGATCCGTTCACGTTGAGTAGTCCGACTTGCCGTAGCAGATCGAAAGCATGCCCCTGTGCTGTGAGATGACGGCGCAGACTCCCGCCGGGGGCATAACCGATATCGAGTTCCCTGATTAGGGCAGGATCTTGCACTCCGCGCCGGTTGAGATAGCGCATCCCTTGGGGAAAGTGATCGAGTTGCTGTTGATAGAAAGCGGAAACCTGTTCCAGCACTGCGGCGGAATCGACTGTAGGACTGGTCTGCAAATCGAGGCAGGCGAGGCCCTGGCGGAAGGACAGATGGTGGGATAACTGAATAAAGCGAATCAGGTCTCCGCCTTGCCCGGAGCCGTGGCAGTAGAAAACATTTTTGCGCGTGTTGACATAGAACGAGGGCCAGGTCTCCTCGTGCAACGGACAGAGTCCAACGACCTCGGATCGACTCGCAGAATGACCGGTCCAATTATGCTGCCGCAGATAGTCCAGCAGCGGCGTTCGCCGCTTGAGAGTTTCGACGTCTTCGCCCACAGAGCTTTTTTCGCCTCCGGAGCCCAGCGTAGGAGCAGGACGCCGGCAATCCAAGGCAAGGATGGTGGGTGAAGGGATTTTTCTTAAAGCCGCAACGGCCATAGGTTCTGCAAGACAGGAGTTATCCAGGACAATGGTCCGGCCTCGCCAAGCGCCTGACGACCGCGATCTAGCCAATGAGCTACCCGGGAAACGGTCTCACTGAGAAAGGAATGAGCCAACTGGGTCGTGTCCAGGCCGCTCGCCCAGCCGCGGACAGTGGAAGGATCAGGCAAGCGATCAGGGTCTTGAAGCTTGGGCAATGCCTTCTCCCACGAGCAGTGCTCCACAAAGCGTCGCAACAGTGCCTGACAGCGCGCCAGCAGGCTGTAATGCGTGTAGGGAAGAGAAAACAGCGGAAAGAAAGTGAAGGTCGTACCGCAACCAGCGCAGCGGCCACGATGAATCACAATCCAGTCGTGATACTCGTCGTGGGCCTGCTTGCGACGGCGCCCGTGACCAATGATCGAATCCCGTTCACAAACCGGGCAATGGCGTAGAATGATCCCGTCGCAGTCTTCCCCCCAGCCCGTGGAAAGCTCGCACAGCGGGACGGACACTGAGACAAAGAGGATCGTATTTCACAGGGGTTTCGCCTCTGGTTCCGACCCGACAAGATCACTGCCAGAAGCGGAGCCCCGCCTCCTGAAGAAAACTTCAACTGAAAGAAAATATACTTCTTACCTACAGGCGGGAGGGCGTGATCCGGGAGATTGGCCGATTATCTCACTGGAAGCGGCGGTTTAGGTTCGGCACCTTCACGGAATGTGCATTTGGTAGACAGTGACAGTGTTCTGAGCTATCAAGACGGCACGTGTTTGATCGAATTCTGAGTTCGCGGCCGATTTGGCAGACGTTCGGCGTCACCCGCGCTAACTCCTCACCAGGCATAGACATCCAGCTTGCCGATTGCCGCCGCTTGACCCTCAAATGAGAGGTCAGCGGATCCCTGATATGGAGTGACCCTGAATTTGCGGGTTGGGATCGCATATTCACGATCCGTCGGTTGGTACCTCTGGCTGTTTTCGCGAGTCCGGCCAAGCCTGTCTCATAGGCAGGCGAGGATTCTCCTTCGTGCTTGCTCCGTTCCCGACAAGCGTTATTTCCTAGCGATGCGGTCAGAGAGCCAGGCGCGCGCGAATCGCCAGTCCCGCATCACGGTGTCGTCCGAGACGCCGAGGGCTTCGGCTACTTCGGAATTCTCCAGACCCCCAAAGTAGCGAAGTTCCACAACACGTGCCTGGCGCTCGTTAAGCTTAGCTAGATCTTCGAGCGCAGCGTCCAGATCTATCAGGTTATCGAACGTTGGTTGCACCGGGACTTCTTCGGCGACGGCGAGGTCCAAGTGCGTCGCACGCGCTCCGCGGCGCGTTGCTTTCTGGGCGCGCGCGAAGTCCACCAGGATCTGACGCATCAGACGGGACGCGAAACCAAAGAAGTGGACCCGGTCGCGCCACTCTCCGTGTGAACCTGTCATGAGACGGATGAAGGCCTCGTTGACCAGCGCAGAGGGTTGCAGCAGGTGCTCCGGTCGCTCGGCAAGCATGCGCAGTCTTGCCAAACGGTGTAGCTCGTTGTAGACGATGGGTGTTAATTGCTCAAGTGCCGAGGAATCGCCATCATTCCAGGCCCTGAGCATGACCGTGAGCTGGACGGCAGATAGCGGACTCTTGCGCATACTTGAAGACTACAATAAAGATCATTCTTGAGCGCGTCGATCTCCGCTATTGTCTCGAAACGAGGCAACCCAAAGAGCCGACTCCCGAATGCTCTCGGTAAAGTAAATGGACCTGCCATCGGGAGCGGAAGCGAGACCAATAATTTTGTTCGGCGGAACCGAGAAAAGTTCCGACTCGCGCTTGAGCACGCGATCATAAAGCAGGCAGCGGGAGTCCCGGGCGAGGATTAAAGCCCTGTGACTGTCGGCCTTGTTTGAGGAAGGTGCCCAGATAGTAGATGTTCCTTTTATTCCCGTCTCTTCCAGCTTGTCTTTAGCCGGGGAATACACCACCGCCTCGTAGCCGCCAGAATTTTGAACGAAGTCGCAAGCAGCCAAGCTTCCGTCCGGCCCATAGGTCCACGCACTGCAAAAGAGACTTGAGGTTTTAAGAGCGGCAGCAGCCTCGTTCTGATTTGTGACCGGGTTAGCACGCCTGGAATCGAGCAGCAGCGTTTGACCGAATCGCCCGGCGAGGACCTCTTCTCCATCTGGCGACCAAATTCCGTTTTGCATGTCGAGCTTGCCGCCGTCGGTAAGGGGACGAAGTCCGCTGCCGTCAGGGTGAATGACCCATTCCTCGTAATGTCCCGACCGGTCCGAATAAAATACTATCTCGTCCCCGCGGGGAGACCATTGCGGGCCGCGGTTTCGATAGGCATCCGAAGTGAGGAGACGCCTGTGGGTGCCATCGGAGTTCATGATCCAAAGATTTTCCGAAACGTCACCGATGGTGTCGTAGACCAATTGCGACCCGTCCGGCGAGAAGCCAATATTAAAAGCTGTTTGGCCCTCTCCTAGAGGTTCCGGAGTTCCTTTCACCACGCGGCGAAGTGGATCAAACATGATCCGTCCCAGACTCGTGCGCCTCGAAGTCCGCGAATAGATCAAGGAGTTCCCGGAGCCCGCTATGGCCAGAGAACCGACCGACTCTGCGGGCACGGTAACCGGCTCCGGCGGTCCTAGAGTGCTTCCAGACCGTTCATCCATGGCAATTCGCCAGATGTTCATCGACCCGCCACGATCGCTTAGGAAATAAAGCTGTTGCCCCGAAGGCGACCAGACGGGGTTCCAATCAACAGGCGCATCCGCTGTTACCGGCACAGGCTGCCCCTCTTTGCCGGGCGCAATCGTGAAGATGTCTCGACGTCCGCCGGCGGATAACCCCCAGTAGGCAATTCGATATCCATGCGGTGACCAGTTGGGCTGCAAGGCGTCGCCGGTCTTGAGCAGAGTTTGCGTGCCGTCCTCTAAGTTGACGATGTACAACTGGCTTGGAGGCGGCGGCACTTGGCCGGGCGCCACAAAAGTGTGTGTACAAAACACGAGGCGGCGGCGATCGGGCGACCACGATGGCGTGTAGCCTCGCGCCGCAACTCGCTTAGGATTCTCGCCTGTGGACTCCATAACGAAGAGTCCGCCGCCGTTGCGTTCGGAGCGAAAAGCGATGAGTGAACCGTCGCTCGACAAGGCAGGCTGCGTATTATCGTTGGGATAGTCGCGGGTTAGATTAAGACTAGTCCTGCCTCCGGTGCGCTGCAGAAAAATGTCCCACTTCCCGTTTCGATGGCTCGCATAAACGAACTGCTTGCCATCCGGACTGAGACTCGGGAAGTTCTGCTCGCTATCGCCGTCCGTTAGTTGCTCGAAGTGGACGGGAAGCGGCGAGGGGGCGGTTTGGCTGGGATGCCCGAAGAACCATATCGAGCCAACGCCGATGAGGGCTGTCAAACTTGCCACCAGCACGGTGCTCACGCGAAGACGGCGCCCCCTGTGGGGAAGGCTTGCCTTTAGTAACGGGGGACGTGAGGAATCTCGAGTCAGCCGCTTGCAACAACTTCTTAGATCTGCAGCTGTCTGGAAGCGAAGGTCGGGGTCTTTTTCGAGCAACTGCAGAATCATCTTATCCACGTCGGGCCCAATATCGGCACGTAACGCAGACGGTGGCATCGGCGTTTGGTTCAAAATGGCGTCGAAAATCATGCCGTCGGTGGCGCCTTCAAAGGGACGCTGGCCCGTCGCCATTTCATATGCCAACACTCCCAGACTGAATAAATCACTACGCGGACTAGCTGGCTTTCCTAAAACCTGTTCAGGTGAAAGATATTGAATGGTCCCGGCCAGGTGACCCGGTTTGGTGCGGAGATCGGCGGGGTCGCGAGAAGACTCTCGAACCATCGCCAAACCGAAATCGAGCACTTTGATGAATCCGTCCGGCCGCACCATGATGTTTTCTGGCTTGATGTCGCGATGCACCACGCCGGCTTGGTGCGCGGCGCTAAGGGCCGAGGCGGTCTGGCACATGATATCGAGAAAAGTAGCCGCTTCCAGCGTATTCGATGACTCATCAATCAGGGTGCGGAGCGTTTGGCCTTCCACGAACTCCATCGCGATGTAGTAAAAACCCTGATCGAAGGCGGCATCCAGTATGGAGACAATGTGAGGATGATTAAGCGACGAAGCAGTTCGCCCTTCGCGCTCGAAACGCTGAATCCGTTCCTTGCTCTCGGAGGCAAAGGACTGGGGCGGCAGGAGCTTTATGGCCAAGCGTCTCGGCAGGCGAAGGTCTTCGGCTTCAAAAACCACACCCATTCCACCAGATCCAATCCTGGAACCAAGACGGTAGTTTCCAACACGGCTGCCGGTGTCAGGAAAGGTTGGAAAATCTTGAATCAGAAGAGTTGCCGCATCCTCCAAAGCGTTGCGTTCGAGGAAGGAAGCCGCACCGCTTTTTTGATCGGCTCTGAGAAGGTCCTGAACCAGCGAATATAGGGCGGCATTTCCATGGCAAGCGTCCGCTAGCGCCTCGGCTTGGCTGGCTGGCGATAATTCGCGAAGCTCCTCGAATAATTCGACCGCCCGCGTATGCTCTTCAGGCGTCACCTTCGGAGACCTCCTTTGCTTGCAAGCAATTGCCGCAAAACGGCCGCGGCGTCAACCTTCGCACCGAAAACGCTGGCAAATTCCTAACTTCGGAAGTGCAGACCTGCACCGTTTACGTTGTAAGAGGTCGTGCAAGACGTGATGAAGGTCAGCTCAGTACCGCTCCGCTGACTCGGATATGGGGATTCAGGTAACCATAATACAGGCCGCGTTAAGAATCTGTAAAAAGTATCAGTCGTGCGCGGTTTCTGGAGTTAGAGCACTCGCGCAGTTCGACAATTTGCCTGCTAAGGTTGGGGGGTGTCAGGGTTCGGGAGGCAGGCGATCCAGGGCCTTGGCAAGAGAGCGGGCAGGACAGCCGATAGTGGCCCTGATAGAGCTGAACCTTTATTTGCAGTAAGATACCAAAGATGACGACTATGTTAGCTGCCGCTTCACAAACTCTGCGAATGGTCCTGGTCGAGCAGACAACTCCTGATAAGACCCTGACTGCACTAGCAAGCCATTGTCTATCATAAAGATGCGGTCTGCATTCATCACGGTGGTCAACCGGTGGGCGATGACCACGCGGGTCGACCGCAACTGCCGCAGGTTTTGGCTGACCTTGTCTTGTGTGCGGTTATCGAGCGCGCTGGTGGCCTCATCGAGCAACAGAACTCGCGGCTTGCCGGCAACGGCGCGGGCTATCATCAGGCGCTGGCGCTGCCCTCCGGAAAGTCCTACCCCGGCTTCGCCCAGCACTGTATGCATTCCCATGGGCATCGCCTTTAAGTCGTCATCCAGTGTGGCGACTCGGGCCGCCTGCCACGCCTCCTCCACGGTGCACTGTGTGGAAGATGCGACGTTGCTGTAGATATCGCCGCTGAAGACGTTCGAATTCTGCATCACAACTCCCATCTGCTGGCGAAGGCTGGCGATGTCCAGCGTTGCGATGTCCTGTCCGTCATAGAAGATCGCTCCTGAGTCGGGCCTCTCAAGACCCAGTAGCAAGCGCGCAACCGTGGATTTTCCCGACCCGGACGGCCCTACGATGGCCACGAATTCGCCGGGAGCAACGGACAGCGAGATGTTCTTCAGAACCTGCGGGCCATCCTTGCGGTAGCGAAAGGAAACATTGCGCATTTCGATGTGGCCAGCGAGTTCACCGGCAACCTGCTTGGATGGATCCGATTCCGGCAGCGCATTGAGAATCGGCTTGACCCGCCGATACAAAGGAATCGTCGCTACCAAGCCCACGCCGACCTGGCCCATACTCATCAGCGCTCCGGAGAACGAACCGTAGGCCGACATGAACGCCATAAAATCGCCGGTGGTGAAGGCTTTAGATCCGGTCGTGGTTTTGCTTGTTATCCAAAAGATGGCCATGGAAGAAACTATGGAAAAGACCCGGCCAACGACTGCCATCCCGTTGCTCACCCTGGCGGAACGCATCCCGCGCCTTCTGTATGCGACGAAGATGCGCGACCAGGCCATAAACGCTCGATTCTCGGTGGCCGACACTCGAAATTTGGAGATATTGGCGATCAACTGAAGCAACAGCCCATAGAGGCGACCCTGGACATCCAGGCTGGCGCGCTGAATCTGCAGTTGCGCTATGGCAAAGCCGAGAAAAGCCGTCAATTGCACAATGGTCAGGATGGTAGCGACCAGGGCCAGCGGGACGCTGTAGTAAAAGAGCAAGGCGAAATTGCCAATGGAGAAGATGCCCGCAAAAAGGACCGAAAGGGCCGAAGATGTGAGCATTTGACGAATGGTACCGATAGCCGTAGCACGGGCTTCAAGGTCGCCCACCGAGAACTGCCGGAAGAACGCGGCGGGAAGTGAAAGCAGGCGCATCCAAATGGCGGCCTGGACTCCGGCCTCCACCTGGTTCTCAATCCTGAGGAGCGCAAATCCGCGCGTCAACCCAATTAGTGTAGAGGCGAGCGAAGCGGCGAGAATGAACACCGCGACCCCCATCAGGCTGTTGCGCCGGCCGCCCGGAATAATGACGTCGAATACGTCCCTGGTTAGGACCGGGAGCACCATTCCCATCAGCCCGACCAGCAGCGCCAGCGTGAAGACCAGAGCGAGGTCGCGCCAGCAGCCTCTTAATCCAAAAAGACAAAGATCTTTCAGCTTGACCGGCGTTGGCGGAAAACCTCGGTAAAAGCAATATGCAAATGGCCGAAGGGAATCCGCCAGATCGCGGTCTACTTTGGTTCGTGAGCCTGTCACAGGATCGTAAACAGAGTAGGAACGCGATCGGCCTGGAAACAGGGCCAGTGGACGGCCATCGGATTCGCGATACGCCAGAAGGGGTTGACCCGCACGCCGGTACCAATCGCCACCCAGCGCAACACGGCGGTGGCGTGCTCCCGCGCTTCTGCATAGCGCGCTTAGCGGATCGGGGGCGGTAAGGTTACGGAGGAAATCTGGCGAAGCCTTGAAGTTGATACCTTGAACCACGCCAATGGCACGGCAGGCTTTGAGTAGGGGATCGGTGGTGTGGGGTTGGAGGGCCTGCTCCCCGGCCGCCCTGGATAAGGGAGCCATCAATTGGTGGAGCGCGGCATTCAGTCCCGACTCATCCTCGGATCGCCTTGCTTCGAGCAGCAACCGTTCTTTCGCTTCAGCCGCTTCGTGGGCGAGGACCAGGGTCCTGCCGAAAATGCGATGGAACTGCTCTAGCCCGGCCCGACTGCTGTCTTCATGGAGGGCAGCCGGAGTCCGCAGATCGCGCGCAATCTCCGCGACAACCTCCGGAGATAGTGGCTGGACTCTGCCAGGCTCCGCACCATTGCGCGTGATCACCCCGGCAAGCAGCGAAAGCCAGGATTCTATGGATTTCGCGGGAACGCTGGCGAGATCCGTACTCCGCAGTTTGGTTTCAGGCGTCGACTGCGCGAAGATGATCCAGCCGTTCGGTAGGGTCGATGCGTCAATTTCGAGGAAAAGGCTGCCCTTTTCGATGCGGGCAATGTGGCTTCGTGGCCCGGGCGAGACGAGATTCGGACAGGTCGCCGATAACGCCGGGACGTTTGCGGGCAGTCTGTCATAGGTTCCCGCAGTGGTTACGGGTGCCAGAAAAAGATCCACGTAGCCGGTTTCCACTATCCAGGCGGGGGGCGTCATGTTGCTTGCTCGACTTGGGCGAAGGACGCGTACGGTCCTTCCATTCGGATCAAGTCGTTGTGCCTTCCGCGCTGTACGATTCGACCGTCCTCCATGACGATGATCTCGTCGCAATCCCGCACGGTGCTTAGTCGGTGCGCCACAATCAGAAGAGTGCAACCGCGGCGGCGCAGATTGTCATCCACCAGCTTTTCGGTGCGCGAGTCCAGCGCACTCGTCGCTTCATCGAGAATCAGTACCCGTGGATTCGTAGCCAGCGCTCGGGCCAGTTCAAGACGCTGGCGCTGGCCGCCGCTGAGGTCGTTGGCCCCTTCGCCCGGTGTCCGCTCGTAGCCTCCCAGAATGCCGATGATGTCGTCGTGAATGCAGGCATCTTTGGCCGCCTGTACTACGTCCCTTTCGGGAATGGTGGAGTCCCACATCGTCAGATTCTCGCGGATTGTGCCGTGAAAAAATGTGATGTCCTGGTCCACGAACGCGACAGAGTTGGCAATGAGAGATCGTGCGATCTCGCCCCGAGGCCTGCCGTCCAACAGCACCTCGCCTTCCCAGGGTTGATACAGACCGCAGACGAGCTTCACGATCGTGGACTTACCGCTGCCGGTTGCGCCCACCAGGCCGACTCTCTGCCCGGGCTTGATCCGCAAACTGAAGTCCGTCACCAGGGGTTCTGTCAGGCGGTTATAGCCGAATACCAGGTTGCGCAGTTCAATCTCGCCCGCGAGCTTGGTAAGCGTACCGTCAACCGCTGCGGGCACGCTGTCCCAATCCACATGTGCGTCCGCCGGACAATCCATGACATCGTCGAGCCGGGTGAGGGTAGCGCGTAACGATTGCAGATTGCTGCCGAGGCCCATAAGTCCCATTACGGGAGCCATGAAACCTCCCATCAGCGCCTGGAAAGCGAACAGCATTCCGATGGTCAGTACGCCATTCATGATTCGCAGACCGCCCAGGTAAAGGATGGCGGCTCCATTGATCGCATTGAGAACCGACGGAGCGGTCGAAAGCCAAAGCGACGTGACACCGAGCTGCTGGCGGGCATTCAGCACCTTGGCTTGATAGCCTGCCCAGCGAGCAAAGTATCCGGCTTCGCCGCCAGTGGCCTTCACGGTCTCAATCATCTTCAACCCAGCCAGAGAGACACCCGCGAATTTGCCTTCTTCCTGCAAGTGGAGCCTGTTTTGATCGGTATGGGCGCGCGACACCAGGAAGAGAACCAACAGGTTCGCGGATGCGATCAAGACCCCCGCCGAGGTGAGCAAAATGTCGTAGCGGATCATGAGAAAAGCGTAGAAGCCGATCACCAACAGGTTGACGAGATGCGTGGAGATTCCACCTGCCAGCAGCGCCGCCACCCTGTCGTTGCTGCTAATGCGCTCGCTCACGTCTCCGGCGAACCGCTGAGAGAAGAACTCCAGCGGCAGCCGCAGCACATGCCATACAAAACGGCTGGATGAACTCAGCGCCAGATAAGCCTGAAACCGCGTCAATACGGTGGCTTGCAGGTAGGTCAGGGCGGCGGTGACTACGGCTGTGATGCTCATAGCCAGAAGTAGCCGATTGGTCCACGTTGTTAAGCCAGCCGTCAGAATGGCGTCGACGAAGACGCGTGAAAAAACAGGTAAGACCAGCCCCGGAATCACCAAGGCCAGCGATGTGATGGTCAGGAAAGTCCAGGGCGTCCAATGGGAAGGCAGGCGCTTCCACAACCCACGCCAGGCTGACGGCCGCAAACCTCCGGGAACGAATGTTTCATCTTTCTCGAAAACGAGGGTCACGCCGCTGAAACTCAGATTGAATTCGTCGTCCGCGACCATCCTCGGTCCCGTGGCCGGGTCGTTCAGGTATACCGTGTCCTTGGCGAATCCTTCCACCACCACAAAGTGATTGAGATTCCAGTGGACGATCATCGGAAGCGGCAGGTCGGGCAGATCCTCCGGTTCGGCTTTATAGCCCTTTGCGAGAAGCCCCATCTGGCCAGCGGCCCTGACAATGTTGCCTGCATGGGTACCATCGCGCGAGATACCGCAGACCCTTCGCAACTGCTCCAGCGGCACAAATTTCTTGTGATGGGCAAGGACGATGCCAAGCGCGGCCGCACCGCATTCCACAGCCTCCATCTGCATCACGGTAGGCGTGCGTACCCGCGACTTTCTTACCTTCTCGAGCATTAGAACGCCTCGATCCATTTCCTGGCAGCCGGAATCACCAACTTGATAGGAGGATCTTCGCGAACAACAATTCGTGCCACGCATGGCATATCGATAGCCATCTTTAGCGGTGCGCCCTCTTTCGTAGACCATTGGTAACCGCTCGGCGTCCCGTGATCGGCGATCAACTGGATACGCACCTCGTTGACGGGTCTGCGCGCCGCTACGGTTTGGGCCATTGGGCTGTCCTGCAACATGACTGCAAGTGCCGCATCGCTTGATGGATTCTCGGCGACCGTACTCACCCTGCCGCGCAGGAAACCATACTCTCCACCGGCGATAAAGGAAGGCTTGATTTCGACCGCCATGCCGGGTTTCACCTCCTGGGCTTTCAGGGCAGGAACGAACACTGCCAGCTCAAGGGCCTTCGCGTCCTTCGGCGAGAGAGTAAGAATTGCCGCGCCCTCCTCAACCCGCGAACCTTGTGGGGTCTGGATTTCGATGACTTTGCCCGAGTACGGCGAATCAATCTCCCGCATCGACGAGGAGCCCTGGATGGCGCGCTCAGCTGAAAGGATCGCAACTACCTGCCCGGGCTTGATGGACTCGCCCGGTTTGACCACCCACTGCGCGATCCTGCCAGCCCCCGGCGCCACCACGCTGACCGGTTTTCCAGCGCTGACCAGGATCCCCGGCGCCTCGGTGCTGGTTGGCAGACTACCGGTGAAGCCCCAGACAACAAAACACGCAACGACCAGTACCACAGAGAGGAGAGTCAGCCATTCCCGGGCGCTGGTGATCGTCACCACCTGGTCCAGTTGGTCAGGCGATGACATGCGGGCCAGGGCGACCTGCCGAAATATCTGCTCTTTCATTCAGTCATCCTATGGCCGATGCTTTGAGAGCAGCATTATGCGCGCGCCAAATCGAGGAGGGTACGACATCTGACTCACTCGAACTCCGCGAACGCTTCCGCGGCTGCCTCAAGGCCCGCTACAACCTCCTCAAATGTTTCCTCCCCGGCCGTCAGACCTTCTTCCGTCGTTAACTGCGCGGCAACCTTCGGCACTTGCGCCGCTTGTATGGTCTGAACCTGAGGCGGATTGTACTCTCCCTCGTAGTACTCCTTCACAAGATTCTCCGCTTGTACCTGTTGAATGTTCTTTATAACGTTTACGAGGGATCCAATGAGAGTTGCATTGAATACCCAAGTCGATATGGTGGTCCATATCGCCGCAATCTGGAGAGATTCCGTGGGTCCACCCCAAAGATCCCCAAAGCCCCCGCAGCCCGTGCAAGTGATGATCGTTGGCGGGTTGTAATTTGGGACCAGGGTGATCGTAGGCCCGGAGTTCGGTCCACCCAGGTCCGGTGTTTTGTTCGTACCAAGGAATTGGAGCACAGTCACTGTGGGTGCGCTCTGGCCTTGGCCGCCTGTGGCGCAGGCAAGCTCAGAGTAGGTCAGTTCCGTCAGCCCCTCACGTAAACCAGCGTCCGGCAAGCTGCCGGACTCGAGAAAACGGGGAGCCATCTCATGCACTGTGTTTGGTTTCATTGTGTGCGTTCCTCTCTGATTCAGGGCTAAAGGCTCGGTTCGCGGACTTTGCCGCACAGGAGTCCTCAATAACATAGGCGTAATTTACCCGCCCCGAACCGCATCATTTTCGAAAAATACCGCTAAATCTCCCGCCCAGCCGGCTGTACTTCGAAAAATTCAACTTTCTTCCTCCATTTTGCGGTTCGAGCCGGCGTTTCTGCGCCTTGGTTGATAGGAGCCAAATCATGAAACTTGCCCGCACGATCCTATTTGCCCTTCTGCCTCTGCTCTTGACGACTTCGGCGCTGGCCCAAACGGTCCAACTGACTCCGGCGCTGTCCTCATTCGTCGAACCTGCGCAGGACGGCACCGATAGCGTCATCGTTCTCGCCACCGGCCTCACCGGAACCGAGACGTGGCAGGTGAACCCAAGCGCCGACTGGCTCACCGTTGTGGCGGGCGCCAACTTCAGCGATAGTGGAACCAGGCTCCGGTTTCACTTCACCGCCAACACCGGCGCTACGCGTACCGCAACCATCAACATCGGCGGGCCGGCAAGTGCTACGCTGACCGTCACGCAGGCCGGACAGGGTTATGTGCATGCCGGACTGGTGACGTTAGCGTCGAATGCCAACGGGCTGCTTGGTCCGATGGGGATCGCAACGGACAACCAGGGCAACCTCTACATCGCCGATCAGCCTTCGAAGACGGTCCAGGAATGGAATGCATCCTCCCAGCAACTGACACAAGTAAACATGAGCCTGAGTTGGGTTGGCGCCGCCGACCTCAGTCAAGTCTCACCGCTGGACGTAGCGCTGGACGCGGCAGGGGATATGTTCTTCCTCTTCACAACTGAAACATCCAAGAGTTACTTTGTCGCCGAGCTGCCAGCCAACCAGCAGACAGCCCAGTTGATCTGGAACTCAAGCGCCGTTTTTCCGGCGCAGGTCTGTGTCGATGCGGCCGGCCAGAATGTCACTCTGGCGGATAACGTCAACAATGCGAGCTGCGCTACCGATCTTTTGGGTAACACCTGGGTCGCGGACATCGGGGATCAAACGATCGGCGCCAATCCGCAAAGTCAAAACCCGATATTCTTGAGTTTTCCCAATCCCCTGCCTACAGGCGTGACACCTGCCCCTGGAACCATCCTTGTCCCGGACACTGCCTATAACGGCAATCCCGGCGGCGGGCCAATCTCAGGGCTATCCGTCGATAACGGGGGTTATATCTATTTCGCCGATCTCACCGGCACTCGGCTCGGGAGGGTGGATCCATTTGGAACCACGGGTGGAGGCGCCCTTTATATCAACCAGCCCGTCGAACTGGCCAATTTACTGAACGGAGTGTTCTATACGGCTGTGGATTCGGCACGCAACGTCTACATATCGGAAGGCCCCAAGCAGTGGGTCCGAGAGATGCCCAACGCTTATATCTCGACCGGAAGGGCTGGTTTCACCGAGTCTGCGGACGGCGGCGCGGGGTCGATCCAGGTCTTGCCCGCCTCGCAAAGTCTGACCGGTGTCTTCGCCCCGGTAAGCGACTCGCCATGGCTCACGGTGGTGAGCGCGGCCAATGGAGTGGTGCAGTTCTCCTACAGCACAAATTATGGCGCTCCACGTATCGGAACGCTCACGATTCTGGGTGTACCGGTCTTCATAAAACAGCAGTCGCCGGCTCCCCCCGCGACGATCAATATTGTGGCGGGAAACAACCAAAGCACCGCCTATTTCGAGCCGTTTGCTACCAACCTCGTTGTTCAGGTATTGGATGCGAACAACAATGGAGTTCCGGGGGCCTGGGTGACATTTTCTGCCCCCACGAATGGCGTGAGTTTCGGCAGTGCCTATTCCAACGGCTCGTACTCCGGTCAAACCGATGCCCACGGATACCTGTCCACGGGCCAGGTATACGCGACAACGATAGGCACGGCTGCGGTAACCGCCACGGTAGAGGGTACAAGCATTTCCCAAACCTTTACCCTGACAGGCACCCCTAACGGACTTGTGGCGGCAGCCGGAGCCGGCCAGGGTGCATTGCTCAATCAGCCATTCGCCACCAATCTTAAAGTCTTAGCCTACAGCGCGGGCGGAACCCCGCTGTCAGGACTTTCTATCCAATTCTCGGTGCCATCGAGCGGAGCATCGGGAACCTTCAGCGGCGGGGTTACAACGGTGACCGTGCAAACCGGTTCCGACGGGAGTGCATCCGCCCCGACATTGACGGCGAATGGAACAATCGGGAGCTACAACGCGACCGCCTTTGCGCCGACGGGCATAACTGGCGCAGGCTGGGCCCTCGTCACTTTCAACCTCGCAAACTATACGCAGATCGATCCTGTGGGGGGCGATAATCAAACCGCCGCGCCGAACACCACTTTTGCCAACAACCTGAAGGTGCTGGTGGTAAACCAGAACGCAATACCTACGCTGGGCGTGGCCGTAACGTTCACGGTAACTCCGGGTGCCAGCGGAGCCTCGGCGACCTTCGTTTCCGGTGGCAGTACGTTTACAAACACCACGGCATCGGATGGCACGGTGACCGCGCCAGCATTAACTACGAACGCCACATCGGGGACATTTGCGGTGGTGGCGAGCTCGCCGGGCCTGCCTTCGTATAGCTTTACCCTGAATAACGCGGTAGCCAGCTTTGCCTACGGCGCCAGCCAGACAGGCGTCACCACGCGCACGCTGCCGCAACCGTTCATCATGCAAGCGTCGCCGACAGCGACCGCAGGTTCGATCGTATACACAGCCGTGCCCGCTGCAAACGGGGCTGGCGGATCTTTCAATGGAGCTAGTTCGGTCACCGTGAACCTGGATAGCCAGGGATACGGCGCCTCGCCGCAACTGACGGCAAACGGCACGCCGGGCACATTCACCGTGACTGGGTATGACGGCGTTGTCACAAATCAAACGACGGTGACGACAGAACAATGCCTGAACCCTAGCGGTAATCCCGTCTCCGTTACCCAGGCGAGCGACGATAGCCTGCGCAATGCGGTGAACAATGCCTGCAGCGGATCCACCGTCGATCTTTCTCAGTTGACGGGCGTGATTGCGCTAACCAGCCGGCTGCGCATCGACGACAGTCTGACCATTTCCGGCCCGGGCGCGAGCGCGCTGGCAATCGATGGCGGAAGGGCCACCCGTTTGTTCTTCATTGGCGGCGGCACGGTATCGATCAGCGGCCTGACACTGCAGAACGGTTTGGGGCAGGGCGGCTCGTCAGGCCAGGGCGGCGGCGCGGCGGGCATGGGCGGCGCCATTTTCATGGCTGGGGGCAACGTCAAC
>Ga0224529_1000539_pt1 | contig 27502 bp, 31 predicted proteins | sample CBST50metaG_FD_179893 | JGI IMG/M metagenome (GOLD analysis project Ga0224529, IMG submission 179893) | Peat soil microbial communities from Stordalen Mire, Sweden - C.B.S.T50 | ecosystem: Environmental > Terrestrial > Soil > Wetlands > Peat | place: Sweden: Norrbotten County, Stordalen Mire... | reverse complement strand
ATTATGGCTCGGAATTTTTGGAATAAACTGAAGAGGCCGATCTTCGTAAACGCACCGATGGCAAACGTCACGGACGCGGCGTTCCGGCGCATGTTCGCGAAACACGGGCATCCGGACGTCTTTTGGACGGAGTTTGTCTCCGTGGAAGGGCTTCTCTCGAAAGGCAAGGAACGGATACTCCTCGATCTATGGTACGAAAAAGGCGAGCATCCCATCGTTGCGCAGGTTTTCGGCTCGAAACCGGAGCAGTTCGAAGAAGCGGCGGCGATCATCAAAGAGCTTGGTTTTGACGGCATCGATATCAACATGGGATGCCCCGATCGGGCGGTCGAGAAGCAAGGTGCCGGCGCGGCGCTCATCAAAAATCCCGGACTCGCGAAACAGATCATCCGGGCAACGAAGCGCGGCGCAGGAAGTATGCCGGTATCCGTCAAAACGCGCATCGGCTACGCGAAAAACGAGATCAAAAGATGGATACCCGAACTTCTCGATGAAGATCTTGCCGCACTCACCGTGCATCTCCGTACGCGGAACGAAATGTCGGACGTCGACGCGCATTGGGAGCTCGCGCCGGCTATCGTTGCACTGCGAGATGAATATGCGCCACACACGCTTATCCTCGGCAACGGCGATATTGCATCGCTCGATGATGCACGCGCAAAGATCGCCACATCAGGCATGGATGGCGCCATGATCGGCCGCGGCATCTTCGGCGATCCATGGTTCTTTTCCGGAAAGACGCCCAGCATCAAGGAAAAGCTCGACGCTATGGCAATTCACGCCAAACTTTTCGAAAAACTCTACCATAGCAACGATCCCGAAAAACGCCTGAAGAATTTCGACGTCATGAAAAAGCATTTCAAAGCTTACTCGTCAGGATTTGACGGCGCAAAAGAACTCCGCATCCGGCTGATGGAAACCGACAATGCGGATGAGGTAAAAAAGATCGTGAAAGAATTCGAAGGATGTTCAAAGTAATTACTAAGAACCTATTTCAAAACCCCTCTGTCATCCCAAACTTCGGGAGGAATCCCGGAGAAATCATGGGAAGATCAACGAGATTCCTCGGCGAGCTCGGAATGACGTCCTAAGAAAATGAAGCTTGAGATAAGTTCCATCTTACATCCCCTGCCCCCAGGAAAGCGACGAAACGGTTATCGGAACCACGGTGATGGAAAGCGGGATCGGTCCGGCTGCAATAGCGGCGGGATCAGCGCCGTCATAGAACGTCAGGTCGCCAGGATTCTGGATGATAGCCGACAATGATTCTACGGTTCCCGCGATCCCCGGGATCACGTCGGTCTCGCCCCAAAGCTGAAGCGTAAGATGCGAACCGGATGACACGACAAGCGGAGCTGCCACCGTCGCAGGAAACGTCCAGCTCATCGTTCCGGCACCGGCATCACGCGTCACCGTCGCGCCAAAAGACGTCGCAACATCAACCGAATTCTGATCTTTCAACGTGACAGTGTTCAAGAACGTCGAACTACCCGCGGTATAGCCATTGCCACTGAAGGTCAATTTGAGCGATCCAAGCTCGATCGGGCCGGCATTCGACGCACCTATCGTGATCGTTCCGATCTGCTGCAGCGGCATCTTTCCGATCTGCGTTGCGCTTGCGGCAGAAATCCCCGAGCTTGCGACCGGAGTGCTTGTTGTTGAAACCGTGGATGACGGCGCAGGCGCGGGGATCATCGGTGCGGTTGCGGTCGATGTCGCAACCGATGATGAAGCCGCCGGACACGCCGCAAAAGCGCACGTAGGACCGCTCCGACCGACATAGGAACCGTCAGGACAAAGCTCCACTTCCTGCGTACAGGCGACAGGAACCGAAGAAGAACTGTTCGTGCCCGTGGTTGTAGAATTCTCCGCGGTAAGTTGAGCCTCAAGCGAAGCTAATTCCTGCATCAAGAGTGCAATCACCTGTCGCAAGGAATTTTCATACAACGTCCGCAAATCAGCGGTGCTTGTCGCCTGCGGTACGGCATCCGCAAATGACAATACCGGCAAAACCATACCGGCAAAAACAATCGCAACCAGAATCTTTTTCATAGGCTTCATTATATCAGAAAAGAACAATGCGCACACGCGATAACCGAGATCTTCCAGAACAGATCATGGACAAAATTTCATTTCTGTTCTATAAGAAAAACAGGAGGTAATTCCCATGCAGAAAATCGTGAAGCTTCTGCTTTTGGCAAATATCATGATCTCGGTCCCGGCCGTCGTACAGGCCCAGGCCCGCGTCGTGACAGCGGAATATCCAATCGCAAAATCAACCATGGACGGCGCTCATCGGCAGGCTGGGGAGAGAAGCTGCATGTATTTCTTCTCCACACCCATTCTCGGTGATCCTCGCGTGAGCTTCACCTATGTCCTTCCCGACGGGAAAACCGAGAGCGAAATGCCCCGCATCCAAGACCTGAAGATCCTGCTCGACAACAGCAGATCATCGCCAACCGTCCAGGAGATCGGCAAGGATGAGAACGGCCGGCCGCAGTATGTGCTGCACATGAGCGGCGCAACCGCAGATCAAGAAGGACCGTGCCTTACGGGAATACCGCGACAAGGAAAATAGCCCCATGAACAATCAGGCCGCAGGAGAAACCGCCACTCTCCTGCGGCCATTATTTTTTCGGGAAAGATCAATGAAAACAAAATCCCCCACAGACCGAAGTCTGCAGGGGAAAAATCAAAAGATCAATGGAAAGAACGAGGGTTAAGCGGCAAGAGGCGAATCCGTAATGCATGCGGCAGGGCCTCGTTCCGACCAGTTGTGCGTGGTCAATTCATAGCTCCAACGCCACTTCCCGTCGAAGAAGAAAAGATAGCCGACATACAGGCGGCCGAACGCGCCGCAAAAAACCGTGTTCCAAAAATAAATATGGCCCACCGTTTTCCATGCGTCGGGGATGAACTCCTGATGCATCGTCAAGGCTTGCATGAGGCAAGCGTTCAACGCACGCTTGTTCTTCAGTCGCCTGATTTCTCCGCGAAGCTTATCGCCGCGGATCACGGTGCCGATATCCTGCTGATGCTGTGAAAGATACAACTCCACCTCGCAGCCATTCGCATAGAGCTTGCCGTCGCGCATCACAAGCTTCATCCTGCCCATCTTCTGATGCTCCGCCCCCTGACCATCAAGGCTCATATCATCAGGCATATGGGGAATCTGATCACAATCGACGATCAGTTCTTTTTTGGGAAAATACCGTTTCTTTTCAATCTTCGCGAAAACCCTCTTGAAATTCTGAGATGTGAACGCTTCGCGAAGCAACGCTCTGACAACCTCGGGATTTTTGGAAAGATCGGAGGTGAGAGCCTTATCGAGAAGCGGAAAGGTCGTGATCACGACCTTCATGAAGTCCAGGGAAGTTTTTACATCGGACGCTCTACGTTGCAACATGAAATAAATCTCCTTTGTTACATTTTGATTACAACCCTCGACCCACTCCATCATCTATTTAAGCCATGGGCCAAAAGTTGCAATCAAACCACAAAATCCCTCATTCTCATTGATTGTAAAAGAACTGTAATTTGCCGTACTAGTATAACATAATAAATATATTTTGTCGATATACCCCGGCAGTATTAAATAAAAAGAAAGCCCGGCAACCATCGCTTCCCATGAATACGATTGCCGGGTTCCGCCTGATCATCTGCATGAAACGTACTGGATAGCCGAGAACGGGATGGCATACTTCCTTGCGACGCCGCCGAGCACGGATTCGATCTCGATATAATCAAAGCCAACTTCCGTGATCTTGAGCTCCGCGGCCCTATTGAACGGTTCGCCATCGAACTGCCGAACTTCGACGGCACAGCCCGACTTCATGAGCTTGTTCATCTTTTTCCGAAAACACCGGACAAACATGGCATAACTCCTTCCTGCGGCAGAACCTATCCGCTCATTAATTTATATCATCATCATGGGCGACTTTCAAACCATGCCTACATTCGATCTTTTTTCTTCTCACCCCATTGCCAATGGGGAGATTCCCCTTTCTTCCACACTATCGCCGCAAGAACGATCGTTGCGGCAAAAAGACAGATAGCAGACCAGTACGGCGCATGTTCATTGCTGAAAAAGTAAAAAAGGCGGGGACCTCCGATCACAAAAACAAGATAAACTAAAAGCACGGACCATCCTTTCCACGATGTCGGATACCATCCCCACCCGTACCGTTTCCGTCGAAACCAAAATTCTTTTTCTTTCATAAATTTTTTCTCTGGCACTCAACGTGAAAATAAAGTCGTTTCCGGGTATACCTTTTTACCATGCGTTCGGCAGATCACCACTGAGATACCACTCATCATCATATTTGACGATCTTTATCGTCGATCCGTCCGCCGTCCTGCAGGTTCCGTACGCTTCCGTCTTTTCCAAGAGCTGAACACATCCCCGAAAGGCGTAGTAATTCTCAAACGTTCGGTGAGCACGGGTCACAACGATAAACTGATAGACCGCCGCCAGGGCCAATATTATGACAACCATACCCACCATAAGAAAAACTATTTTTTTCTTCTTTGGGGTCATAGCTGCATGATAGCACAAAATCCCGCACTTTCGTGCAGGATTTTTCTTTAACGCTTCGTCCACCGGCAATACTCTAGTTCACTATAAACCTTGGGCATCGGTTTTTCACGGAGTTGCGCTCCCCTCGCGATGATACCCCTCATTATTTCATCCCTAACCGCCATAAAATAAATCCATAGATATCCGATCTTTGGCGTACAAAATTCGAAACGGATGCCGCCCCACCATGCCCTGCCTTGCGTTCAACCGTCAACAATATCGGATTATCAGAAACATTCTCTTTTTGCAGTCGCGCCGCAAATTTATAAGCGTGCGACGGATGGACGCGGTCGTCCTCTTCCGCGGTCAGAATCAATATCGCCGGATAGCGAACCCCATCCTTGATATTGTGATATGGACTGTATTTCAAAAGATATCGGGGTGCCCTTGGGTCGTCGGGATCACCATAATCAGGTATCCAAAATCTACCGCCATTGAACTTATGATAACGCAGCATATCGGTCACTGGAGCGCCCGCCACGACCACGCGGAACAAATCGGGACGCTGGGTGATCATCGCTCCGGCGAGCAACCCGCCATTACTCCATCCAAACGCGGCCAAATGGTGAGCATCGGTATATTTGTTCTTGATCAACCATTCAGCTGCCGCGATAAAATCATCGAACACATTCTGCTTTTTTGCCTTCGTGCCAGCCTCATGCCATTTCTCGCCAAATTCACCGCCACCACGCAGATTCGGCTCCGCATAAAGCCCACCAGCCTCCAAAAACGCCATGATGGACGAGCCATATCCCGGCAACATGCTAATATTGAATCCACCATAACCGTACAGCAATGTCGGCTGATCTCCGGTTTGGCGCAATCCTTTTTTATGGACCAAAAACATCGGAATTTTTGTTCCGTCTTTGGAACGATACCAAACCTGTTCTGTGACGAAACGATCCGCATTAACGCCCGGCACTTTCTTTTCTCCTATCAGATGTAATCGGCTCTGTTTGAGATCATAGCGATAGATTCGCCGCGGCACAGTATATGACGTCAAGAAAAAGAAAGCTTCATCTCCTTCATCTTCACCCAAAACCCAGCCTGTCGAACCCAAGGGGAGATCGAGCGTCTCTTTCAATTTCCCCCTAAGATCAAAAATACGGATCAGAGAATGAGCGTTCTCGATATAGCGAAGGAATATTCGATCTTTTATAAAACTGACATAGTCATGCGGAAAACGTGCCGCCGGAATAATGGTCTTCCAACGTCTGATCCCCCGTGCTGCCTCTTTTAATGAAACGCCGATGACCCTCCAATTCGATGCTTGATAGTTCGTCGAACAATACAACATATCACGATGCATTTGCGGATCAAACTCCGCCTGAATGCCCTGTACCACCGGGCGGAAATCAATATCAGCCCGCAAATCTTTGAGATACAGTTCATTGCGCCGCGTTTTTCCGTTTACGATCGTTACCGAGACAAGTAGATAATTCCCATCCGGCGAGATTAGCGCAGACGGAAACTGATCTTTTGGTAGGTTCTTTCCAAAAACAAGTTTATCTTTCCGATAATCCTCTCCGATCCGATGATAGAACACTTTCTGGTTCAACTTCTCTTCGCCCCTCACGGCCCTTCCGCCACGCCGAGAATACCAGAAACCGCTATTATTAGGATTCCATGAGACTCCGTTATACATCGCGGGATAATATTTCGCAGGGATATTATCTTTCAGTTTCTTTCCGGTTCGCACGTCCAAAACAAATATCCCATTCTGATCATTTCCCGATTCCGATAGTGCATACACTAATAACGACGCATCCTCCGATGGAGTCCATTGCCGCAATGTCGTCGTTCCCTCTTGTGAAAGTTTATTTTGATCGATAAGTATCCTTTTTCTGCCCCGTAATCCCCTGCGAACCGACAAGACCGCGAGATCCTGTTGAGAGCTTCGATCCATCGTGAAGTAATAACCGTTCTTTGGGTAAGGAACACCGAGAGAACCATCCTTCATAAGCCGACAAAGGAACTTTTCGAAACGATCTCTCTGTGGCAACCGATCCAATACAGAATGAGCAAATCTGTCCTGCGTTCGCGCCCATCGCTTTACTTCCGCAGTGTCCCCCTCGAGCCACCTATACGGATCAAACACTGTCGTTCCATGTATCTTTTCCCGAACATTGGCCTCTTTTGTCTTTGGATAGTGATAAAGCATTTTTTTATTATAACGCTTCCATAACGAAACAACCCACTTGAAGATTATTTTCTTTATCGCTTTGCTCACTCAGGGACATTTGCCCTTTTTTACGCGCCAAAGCGATAAGTTTTGATAAACTGGCTCATCCACGATAAAATGAGCGGACAAATCTCCCTGCTTTTTTCTTCACTAGGAGGCAAGGACCTGCGCCGCGAAATATCGGGGGTGATCCCCAGCGGCTTCGCCGCCATGTGGGCAACAAACCGCGTATGCCTACCCCGAGGCTAAACGCCACCGACGTAGAATCGTCTATTCATAGGAGGAACTAAGCGTGAAGAGCAAAGAGACGGAGACACATAGGAGAAAATTTACCTATTCTATATATAGGAGGGGAAATCATATGTTTTAATTATAATATGATTCTATTTCCCTGAGAAAGCTTTTGTCGCTGAATATTTAATCGGCTCGAATAGTCTGGAATGCAGCACGCAATTCCGCGCTTTGTTTCAAAATAAGATCTTGAGCCGTTTTGTCTTGAGAGCAAGTCTGTTCAGCGGTTTCGGTACTGAATAAATATATATTAGTTCCATTAACGTTCTTAGTTATAAAGGGCGCAGTCAAAGGCTCGTTGTTCCCTTCAGGTTTCATGACAATACCAAGAGGTGAGGCTGCAGGATCGGCGCAATAGGAAGGGTTAAGATTTTCCGTAGCTGCAAGTTGGATAAGTGCTTGGCTTGAAAAAGATACATCAGCCTCGGTTCCCCTGGTTCCCACAACATAAGTTAATTCAAGGTCGCTAGGAACAGTCATTTCCAATCCTAATGACGGCATATCTTCGACGACGGTGCCGCTCGGTTGCATTGCGGCATTTGTACCTGAAACAGCTGTGGCTTGGGGCGAAGTTGGCGCAGCAATTGAAAAGAATCCACTTTGTGATCCCGCTATGCCATTAAAAGAAACCGATACCCGATAATCATTGCTCGGGATAATCACGTTAGGTATCTGCCATGAATAGCTCCCGTTAAACGTGTTGCTGCCATGGAGTAAGCCGACCCATACGCCACAATAGGTTACGCCTGTTTCATCATCGGTAGTACACGGAGAATTTCCTCTCCACAAGTTGATTTCAACGATTAACCCCTTTGCCCAATCGGGCGTCGTCCATGTTATCGGATAGGTCGAACCGATATAATAAGTATTATTTTGAGCCGGACCGAAAGTCATCGTGGTAGACGGCAACGCGCCGATGGCGCTCGGTGTTAAAGCGCTCGTGTTGCCAGTTGCTGAAAATTCTAACGATGCAGCAACGTCGTCAATGATTTTATTTTCAAGCGGTTCTATGGATTGATCACCAAATTCCGCATTGTCATATTGTTTACTCACCACAATGACGCTAGAGCCAGTCGGCGTTTCGACGGGCATGAGAATATATGCCGGAGCATTTCCATTAAGAACCTCCAACGAGGTTGCCGGGAAACCAGCAAGAGTGCTCGTCGTAACAACCAGTGGATTTTGTGCGGTCTCGACTTGAGACAAAATTGATTTTGCGGCCGCAATCTCCGTTGAGAGCGTTCCTGGAGCTATAGCAATCTGTACTCCAAAAGGGTCAAGTGGTGACATTTTAACGAAGGCCGTCGATGCGTCAACATATCGTATCCCCCAGTTAGGAGGAAGCCCCACGGAAAGATGGCTTATTTGAGTTCCCGCAACTCCCAAAAACGTTTGTGGCCAACTCGCTGGATTTTGAAGATCAGCTGTCAGCTGAGCAGTTGATGTGCTCGTCGTTGATTGAATGGCGTTTTGGCTTGGTAAATTCTTCAATCCCCTATTCAAAATCAATGAGAAAAAGGAGGAAAAGAAAATTATAAAAATAATGACTGCGATAATCGGCGACAGGAGTCCCACGATGGCGCTCGTGACGAGAAATCCTCGGCTAGACCCCGATTGTGTCGTCGCGAGCGTAGGCTTTATTACAGTGATGTTTTGATACATCGCATAGACATAAGAAAGGAAGAACGGCAAAAATATAAATTCGAGAATAAGCGAGGTTATCGATCCGACCGCTGCGCCGAAGATGAACATCGCGGGAAGGTAGATAACCAAATAAAGCAATACTAACAGAATCATAACGAGTAAATATCTGCCAAATAACGGCCACCAATATCCGCGCGCATATTCACGGCTTTGGCTTATTGCGCCGAGCCCCCGCTTGCCTTCGACAACCAGCACATAACTGCTGAATAAAAACCAGACCACCACTATAATGAATGGGATAACAAGCATAACCATCCCTCCCATCCCGACGAGTTCAACAAGAATGCCGAGCCACAACATCGGCCAGAAAATCGCCCAACCGCCACGATAGGATTCTCCAACGCCAGTCCCTTTTGCAATTGAGATCATGACAGCGGCGACTGCGGCTATGGAGATTATAAAACCAAGAACTATCAAAATCCCGCCCACGATATTGATTGGAAACCCATGAGCCATCATAAGCTCTCCTGCACCAACGATTATCAATGGAATTATTAAAATTCCTATAAAAGACAAAAAGCGCTCTTTGTACAAGCGCCAAGAATCAGCGAAAAGCTGACCGACTGAGTCAAGAACTTGCATACCCGCTTGAGGTTCAACGCTCGGGTCGCTCATGAATCTATAATAACATACCTCACAATATCTAGAAACTTATCCAATTTTTACACACATCATCTTTCCTTACAAAAATATCTTTCGGAATTTTCCTCGCTTACCCAATAATTTATTTATTCACTTTCTGTACAGATACAAAACAGCTCCGATTTCCCGGAGCCGTTTTGAGACATATGATTTCTGAACCGTTACCGCTTCGCCCACTGCGGGGATCTGCGAGCTTTCTTCAAACCATACTTCTTGCGTTCCACCATGCGGGAATCGCGCGTCAGGAATCCAAGTACGCGCAGATACTTTTTCCATTCGGCGTTCTTCTTGATGATCGCCCGTGCGACGCCCAAGCGTACCGCTCCGGCCTGCGCATGAATACCGCCACCGGACACCATCACGGTCATATCCCACTCTCCCGCGATCTTAAGACTCGTAAGCGGGGCTTTGGCATCCGCAATGAGGCGCGCCAACGGGAAATACTGTTTTGCATCCTTGCCATTCACGATCATCTTGCCAGTTCCCGCAAAAAGGCGGACGCGCGCGATCGATGTCTTGCGACGGCCGACGGCTTCAATATACTTGCCGCTCACCTTCAGATCCGCAGCTGTCTTACGCTCCTTCGGAGCATGCACCGCCGCTCCCTCTGTCACCGCATGGACAGCAGGCGTTCGGGATGTTCTTGGTTTTTTGATGGTTTCAGGCATGGGATTATTTTTCGTTCTCGACAAAAATCAGATTCTTCAGTCTCCGCTGATTCAGAAAATTCTTAGGAAGCATCTTTCGAACCGCTTCGCGGATAGCCGTCTTCGGGCTTTTCGCCAACCGTTCCTCAAGGCGGGTTTCCTTCAGATGACCGACATAGCCGGTATGATGATAGTACACTTTCTGCACAAGCTTTTTTCCGGTCACAGCAACTTCGGCATAGTTCTTCACGTAAACGCGATCGCTACCGACGCGGTTCGGCGCATAGTTCGGGTGCTTTTTGCCCTGCAAAATCTGAGCGATATCCGACGCCACCCTCCCCAATATTCTATTCTTTGCATCAATATGATAGTCCATGGATGTTATACGAATTCCACGCGGGCCATTCTCACGCCATCGCGCTTGCGCACCTTTTGTAATTTCACAATACGAAGATAACCGCCTTTCCGATCGGCATAGCGCACGCCGAGATCATCACACAACTTCTTCGTGATGCGCGGATTCTGCACGCGGCTCGCAATAAGGCGACGGCTCGCAAGATCCTGCTTCTTCGCGGACGTGACAAGCTTTTCAACCATCGGACGGATCGCTTTGGCGCGCGTCTCGGTCGTTTCAACATGACCGGCGCGTATCACATCGTTCGCCAAATTCCGCAAAAAAGAAATGCGGTCTCCGCGTAAACGATTGAATTTTGTTCCTTTCTTTAAATGACGCATGGTAAAAGTGACTTACGGTTCAATGCTTATTCTTCTTTCTTCTTTTTCGTCTTCTTCTTCGTTTCGTCGCCGCTCTTCGGGAGTTCGAATTCCTGCGCGACAACCGCGGAAACCTTTTCGAAATGATCCTTCAGAATATTCGCCGATTTATGAAGCGCCGCAGAAGGACTGATCGTGCCATCGGTACCGATTTCGATCCGCAAGCGGTTGTAATCCGTCCGATCGCCGACACGCATATCTTCCACGACGAAATTAACATGCTGAACCGGCGTAAAGATGGCATCGAGCGCGATCGTTCCGATTGGAAGCCTTCCTTCACTCATCCTCGCTTCCGACGGAATATACCCCAAACCACGTTCCACCTTGATCTCGATATCAAGCTCAGCATCCTTCGCGGTCAGATGACCTAAAACCTCTTCCGGGTTCGCAAGCTCAACCTCGGAATTAAGCTCGATATCCTCGCCCGTGACGTCACGCTCGCCCTTCACTTTCAGTGAAAGAACCTGCGGCTCGTCAACCTGCAAACGAAAACGCAATTTTTTGAAATTAAGCGCAAGCTCGACGATGTCCTCCCTCAGTCCCGGCAAGGTCGAAAATTCGTGCGATACTCCTTTTATCTTGATCTCCGTCGCCGCGGCTCCCGGAAGCGAGGAAAGAAGCGCCCGGCGCAACGCATTTCCGAGCGTAAGGCCGTAACCTGCAAACAATCCTTCCGCCTCAAACACGCCGTTCTTCGCATCTTCAGAAACGGTCTTTATGGAAACAGTTGAACTTAAGTGTGCGTATTCCATTTGAATTTTTTAATTATTTTAAAATGAGAAATCCCTCGCGAGGCTCAGGATGACCCTTTGGATTATTTACTGAACGATTCGACCAATAGATTAATTTCAAACGGTATCTCGATATCCGCGGGAAGCGAAAGCATCTCGCCCTCAAGCTTGTCGGCATCGAGCCGGAGCCATGCGGGTGCATCGTATTGTTTCAAAAAATCCTTGCGCTTCGCAAGCGCGCCTGTCTGTTTCGATCCCTCGCGCACCGCAATGTGCTCTCCCACGCGCACCTCATAACCCGGCGAAACGACCTTTCTGCCGTTCACCTCAATATGACTCTGCAAAACGAGCTGACGTGCGGCGAGCCGCGTCGGTGCAAAACCGAGACGGAATATCACATTATCAAGGCGGCGCTCAAGCAATTCAATGAGCTTCGCTCCGTTCGCCCCCCGCTCTGCGGCAGCAATGGAAAAAAGGCGGCGCAAATTCCGTTCATCAACGCCATACGCGAGCTTAAACTTGCTCTTTTCGCGAAGCTGAAGACCGAACTCGGACAACGTCCGGGGGCGCGATTTCGGGCCATGAACGCCAGGCCGATACGGCTTGCGCGTCAAGGCTGATTTCGGCGACCCGGCACGATCACCCTTGAGGCCAAGGGGCATACCGAGCGCGCGTTCTCTTTTTTCTTTAGGACCAAGCATGGAAAGTAGTGTAATAGGTAAAACCGAATGTGTAAAGTTTTTTCGTCTTAGACGCGCCGCACTTTCGGCGGACGAGGGCCGTTATGCGGAACCGGAGTAACATCCTTGATGGAGTCGATCGTAAAACCTTCGGTGATGAGCGCGCGGATCGCGGAATCCCTGCCGCTTCCGATACCCTTCACGATGACATCAACTTCCTTCGGGCCGGTTGATTGGATCTTTTCGACAAGCGCCGCGATGACCTTCGATGAAGCGAATGGCGTTGCCTTCTTTGGGCCAGAGAAACCAAGCGATCCGGCGGATGCCCACGCGAGAACATTTCCCGTTGCATCGGTCACCGTGATCACGGTGTTGTTATATGAAGCATTGATGTAAACCCTCCCCTTCTCAACTCTCTTGGATTTTTTTCCGCCAGCCTTTGCGACCGCGGCATCAACCGCCGCGCCCTCTTTGAGCGCTGCTTCATTCGACTGCGTTGTTACTTTTTTCTTTCCCATGGAATTATATTACTTCAAATCAACCTTTCGTTTGCCGCTGCCCGCCGTCTTTCTGACGTTACCGCGAACCGTGCGCGAATTCGTCTTTGTCCGCTGGCCATGTACCGGCAATTTGCGTGCATGCCGCATGCCGCGATAGGTCTGCAGATCCTTCAGGCGGCCAATATCGCTCCGCACGCGCTGACGCAGATCTCCTTCGACCGGATAGCTCTTCTCGATGAAGTTCTGAATCTTCAATATTTCATCCGCCGTCATATCCTTCGCGCGCTTATTGGGATCGATCTTCACTTCCGCGAGGATCTTCGTGCTCAAGGACGGACCAATACCGTAAAGATACGGCAAAGCCGCTTCAATTCTTTTGCTATCGGGAATGTTAACGCCAAAGATACGCATGATTTAAAAATTATTTAGCCCTGCCGCTGTTTATGTTTCGGCGTTTTGCAGACAACGTAAATTCTGCCTTTACGTTTAACGATCTGGCATTTTGCACAAATTTTTTTTACGGAGCTGCGAACTTTCATGTTTGGGATTTATGATTATTGCTTGAAATTACAGTCTGCGAATTATCCTTCCTCTTCTTCCATCAGGACTCATCTCGACAAGAACTCGGTCGCCAGGTAAAACGCGGATGTGGTTCATCTTCATCTTGCCGGCAAGATAGCCGAGCACTTCGCCTTCCACGTCTTTCACTTTGATCCGAAACGACAAGCTCGGAAGAGCTTCCATCACAAGACCATCCTTTGCCGTCGCTGACGGCGCTGCGTAAGATCGCGATCTCATAGAGCAATAAAAAAAGGCATTGCCATGCGATTCCGACCCGTGAAGCTATCTGTGGTGAGGTTCATCTGACAAAGGGATTATAGCTGAAGAAGGGCAAAAATGTCAACGGCTCCGCGTTTCTGTTTTGAATGACCCGCTCCAGCTCGAAAAATCCGAGTCGCTCATAACGAGGAAACGTCACCCACCTCGGAAACTCGGGGGTGCCCGGCACTTCCTCTATTCGCTCATGGATTTTCATCTCGCTTCCGCCTAGGTCATTCAAAACAGAAACGCTACGCTTGTGAAAAAGAAAATATCTCCCCTTTTTCGGAAGATGAATATATCAAAAAAATAGCTCCTATTCTAAAAGCAGCTGCATAGATATTTCGAGACGGATTCGAGCGAAAACCGAGAATTTCGACCGATAGAATAGGAGCTATCATATCCTCCACTTCACGGAAGCAAGGACGATCACGAGGAGCGTGGCAAGCGTTATTGCCGTCGTACGGATCCGACGCGACTCGAGCTCACGGAAAAAATAGGTGGGAACGAGATCAAGAAGAAATGCGGCGGCAAGAAAGGCAACGATCGACTGATCGATAAAATCTATCGGCAAGAAAAGACACGCCACAAGAACTTCAAAAATGAAAAAGGCCGAAACGCCGACGGCGGCGTGGCGGGCGCGCGAACCGCGCTCATCATCGATCTCTTTTCCGCGCCGCGCCGCTATGACGCCATTCATCAATATGCCGAACGCCGCCACGACAACCCACGCCCACAGAAGAGAACCTGACGAAATGCCGAGACTCCATGTCAAGAAAAATTCCCGGAAAAGCAGGAACGAGAGCGCCATGGCGAATATCGTCCGGGCCGATTTACGATCGACGACCAGAAAATCTTTAATAAGAAGCAAATAATAGAACAATGCGCCATAGATCGCGGCCATGAGCATCGAGGGCGCCGTTGCGATCGCGACGCCAAGGAGAACGAGGAACGCCGGAAAATTCCTCTGTGCCTCGAAGAATGGAAAGAAGTAGATGCCGCAGGCCACGACAACAAAAAGCCACGCCGGCAGATACCACCATGCCGCGGCGAAGATGGCCGCCTTAATGAGTAATGGCCAGTGAATCTGCCTTGAAATTGACGTGAGCTTTGCTGCCATCTTTAATGTCACCGCGGATTATCTTATCTGCCAGCTTATCAAGAATGACCTTCTGAATCAAACGCTTCAGCGGCCGCGCGCCGAAATCCGCGCTGAATCCCTCGCGTGCAAGATATTCCCTGGCGGCGGGGCCGACCACAAGATCGATATGATGGACGTCGCGGAGCTGTTTCTCGACAACCGCAAGCTGGATATCCACGATCTTCTCGAGGTCCTGCTTGCGAAGCGGATTGAAGATCACGATATCATCGACGCGGTTCAAAAATTCAGGCCGGAAACTCTGTTTCAGGGCATCCATTGTCTTTTTCCGAAAATCATTCTCCTCTTCTAAGGCGGCATCCGCTCCCGCACTGAAACCGATGCGTGACATCGCCCTCAAATATTCACTGCCGACATTCGAGGTCATGATGATGATCGAATTTTTAAAGTTCACCGTCTTCCCCTTGCTGTCGGTCAATCGCCCGTTATCCAGAACCTGCAACAGCAGATTGAACACCTCGGGATGCGCTTTCTCTATTTCATCGAACAAAATAAGGCTATAGGGCCGATGGCGAACCATTTCGGTCAGCTGGCCTCCCTCATCGTAACCAACATAACCCGGAGGGGAACCGATCAGCCGACTCGTGGCATGGCGCTCCATGTATTCGGACATATCGACCCGGATCAAAGCCTTCTCGTCATTAAACATGAATTCAGCGACCGCTTTCGCAAGCTCGGTCTTACCGACTCCCGTCGGTCCGAGGAACATGAACGACCCGATCGGACGATTCACATCCGAGAGGCCGGCACGCGACCGGCGCAAGGCCGATGCGACAGCCGTGATCGCCTCGTCCTGTCCAACAACACGGGAATGGAGCACGTCTTCGATCTTGATCATTTTTTCAGTATCCGATTCGAGCATCCGCTTCAGAGGAATGCCGGTCCACACCGAAACAACGGCGGCAACATCCTCTTTGTCGACAGCATCTTTAAGAAAGCGGTTTTCGGCCGCGCCGTTCCCCTTCCTGCCCTTTGCTGTTCCCGGCCCGAAATTCTTTTTCTCGAAGGTCTGGAAATCCTTTTCGGCCTTCGGCAATTCGCCGTAGGTGATCTCCGCAACCCGCTCGAGATTTCCGTCGCGTTCCGCGACCGCCGTCTCCTGTTTCAGATTCTCGACCTTCTGGCGAAGCTGATGCAACGTCTCGAATTTTATCTTCTCGGTATGCCATTTCGCCGAAAGTTCATCGTTCTGCTCTTTGAGCTTCGAAAGCTCGATGTCAATTTCAGTGATACGCGCCTTGGCTTTGTCGCCTTCTTTCGTGAGCGCTTGTCGCTCAACTTCAAGCCGCGTGATCTCGCGCCGCATCACATCGATCTCTTTTGGCAAGCTTTCAGAATCCAAGCGCCTGGCGGCTGCCGCTTCATCAATGAGATCGACCGCCTTGTCCGGCAGGAACCGGTCCGTGATATAACGCGCCGAAAGATTCACGGCTTCTATGATCGCATCGTCCGCGATGCGTAAACCATGATGCATTTCGTATTTCTCCTTCAGGCCGCGCAAGATCGCAATGGAGTCATCAATGGATGGTTCCTCTACCATGATCGGCTGAAAGCGCCGCTCAAGCGCCGGATCTTTCTCGATATATTTTTGATATTCGCGGATGGTCGTCGCACCGACCGCATGAAGCTCTCCGCGGGCGAGAGCTGGCTTCAATAAATTCGATGCATCAACAGCGCCCTCCGCGGCACCGGCGCCCACGATCGTATGTATCTCGTCGATAAAAAGAATGATGCGTCCCGCAGAATTCTTCACCTCTTTCATAAACGCGCGCAAGCGATCCTCGAACTCGCCGCGGAATTTCGTTCCGGCAATGAGCGATCCAAGATCAAGCTGAAGCACTTCCTTTCCCTTTAAAATTTCTGGCACGTCGCCCTGGGCAATACGCTGAGCAAGCCCTTCAACGATCGCGGTCTTACCGACGCCAGGCTCACCGATGAGGCAAGGATTGTTCTTTGTGCGGCGCGAAAGGACCTGCATCAGACGGCGCAATTCCTCATCGCGGCCAATCACCGGATCAAGCTCGCCTTTTTTCGCTTTCTCGCTGATATTCACCGCATACTTTTCAAGCACCTGGAATTTCGTTTCAGGTGTTTCATCGATCACATGGGCCGAACCGCGAAGCTGGGCGAGCATCCGAAATGCCGCCTCGCGGCGAACTCCTGATCTTTCGAGAACGGTTTTTGCGACGCTCTGCACGTCAAGCAGTGCCAGTAAAAGATGTTCGCACGAAACAAATTCATCCTTCTGTTGGGCGGCAACCTTCGCGGCACGATCGAGCACCGTCATAAGCTCCGGCGAAAGATACAACTGGCCGACCGGCGCGGAAGAAACGATCGGCGGAATGCGATCCAATTCGAATTCGATCTGCTCATCAAGCTTCTCGATATTCACTCCGCAACGTTCGAGAACAGGAATGACGAGCGATTGCTCGTCCTCAAGAAGCGCCGCCAAAAGATGAAGCGCCTTAAGCTCGCCGTGATTCTTCTGTGCGGCAATATCCTGCGCGTTCTGAAGCGACTCCTGAGCTTTAATGGTGAAACGATGAAAATTTGGCATAGTGTTGTTCTTATTATACTGGATTTATCCGAAAACTGTTTCAAAAATGGAACGCATGACCTCTCCCATTATATTCTCATAAATTCGCCATTGTCAATCTATGGCATAGACTGCCAATGGACGCCTGACCACGATTTCCCTCCAATCGTTGCGGCACGGAGATGAGACCGCCGCGCCCGGAACTTTATCTTTATCTTTTCTCGCCATATCTCCATAATAGCGAGACAAAATGCCCACGCAAGATTACTTTAATGAAGTTTTAATCCTTTTGAGCCGCACGAGACCGTCTCTGTCTGTTTATATGCCAATTTCATATCCTCCTCCTGATACGCAGAATCCGGATATCGGATAAAAGAATGCGGCATAAAAAACGGGACCCCTCGCAAGGCTCGGGAGGATGAAAAACCGTTATTGCCCCGTGGGACGTTTTCCAAGCGTAACCTGCAATGTCATCTCTTTGCCACCGCGATCGATCGTCAAGGTCACTACGTCCCCCACGTTATATCCTGAGATCACATCGCCAAGCACATGGTCAGCATCAAGTTGCTGTCCGTCCACTTTTTCGATGATATCTTCTGCCTGAATACCGGCTTTCGCCGCAGGCGAACCTGACTGCACGGCCGGTCCGTCGCTCGATCCGCGGACCAAAGCACCGTTGCTCACCGGAAGATCCTGCTGTTTGACGATATCGGCAGTGATCACTAAATACCGCACACCAAGATAAGGAGACAAGATATTGCCGGTCGTACGAACCGAGTCGATATCATGCTTCGCACGATTGATCGGTATCGCGAAACCGATGCTCTGCGCGTCCGAAGCGACCGCCGTATTGATACCGATGACATCCCCCTGCAGGTCGAGAAGCGGTCCGCCGGAATTTCCCGGGTTTATCGCGGCGTCGGTCTGAATGACGCCCTTGATCGTTTCCTGCTGACCATCCGCCTCGTCGCTTGCCGTTACGGTACGCTCGAGCCCCGAGACAACGCCGACCGACACCGTGTTCGAGAACTGGCCAAGGGCATTGCCAATGGCGATCGCGGTTTGCCCAAGCTGGAGCCCGTCGGAATCGCCCAGATTGACCGTCGGCAATCCGGTCGCGTCGATCTTCACCACGGCGAAATCCTGAGATGGATCACGCGCAAGAACTTTCGCAACGTGCTTTTTACCGTCATTCGTGATGACCGTATACGATGCGCTCGCATCCGAAACCACGTGCTTGTTCGTAAGGATCAGACCGTCCGAAGAAATAATGAATCCGCTGCCGCCACCGACCTCCTGAAGCTCCGTCTTTCCCGTGTCGCATGGCGCAGTCATGTCCGTCGAACTGCCGAAAAACTGCTGGAACTCCGGCGGCAGATCACTGAAAGGATTGTACGGACACTGTTCAACGACGGGAACCTGCTCCGAAATAACGATCGAAACGACCGCAGGCGACGCTTTTTTCACGGCTGCCATAACTGCGGCTTCGTAATCATTCGTCGAAACGTAGAGTGCGACACTCGAACTAGCGTTGGAGGGTACCACTCTCTTGAGTCGTAAAAAAGTAGCAATAGCATTCCATGGACCAGCGGTCTTTCCCTGTGATAACGCGTTCACTCCCACCAACAGGCAACCAAGGAGAATACCGATCCCAACAACGACCGTTGCGATGACCAGCCATTTTTTATTGTCTTTGTGAATATCATGCATATGTTCCATTATAATACGATGCCTTATAAAAAAAAGTTGGCCGAAACGGGAGTCTCCGGTTTATCGTTGAAAAAAGAGAGCAGTTCCATTATCATTCCATAAGCAAGACCGGTCTTTGCCCGGGTGGCGGAATGGCAGACGCAAAGGACTCAAAATCCTTCGATCGCAAGGTCATGTGGGTTCGACTCCCACCCCGGGCACCACTTCGCTCCTTCGGAGCTTCGCGGTGCAGGCACATTTGATTAGATTCACTTTCTGAAACCAGCGTGATTTTATATCGCGAAGTGGGCCCGCGAAGCTTCAGCGGAGTGAGGCGGTTATTTCTACCAAAAAGAGAATCGAACAGAAACTCTCTAGCGTCTCATTTATTCTCCATCCGAAGACGATGCTGATCCCGCTGCCGTCGAACTCGAAACAATGATCAGCATAGTTTCACCGGATTTTGCATAGTTGAATCTTCCGCGCAACTCTTTCTCGAAATTAACGGGGTTTGAAAGATAGTTCACTTCCGTCGAAAGGCTTTGCTCCTCCGTCTTTGCCTGCTCAAGCCCCTTGCTTACGTCAGCAAACTCTCCCGCAAGGGAATGTTCTTGCCGAATGGCCGAAATGATCTGGGTCCCGATAAAAATCAACGCAAGACTCAAAATAATGATAGCGACAACCTTCATGATTTCATTATACCGCGTTCACGAACAAAAAATCATCCCGCAAACTGCGGGATGATTTTTTCCATAACTGGACGGTTCGTTCCGGGACGGAACTTTAAAGCGAGACCTTCAGTTTTCTGCGGATATTCGTTCCGGAAATATTTCGGACGAAATAAAGCTTCGACCGATGGACGTTTTTCGGACTCGATACTACCTCCGCCTTCACGATCGTCGGAGAATGGATAGGAAAAACCTTTTCGACGCCGACGCCGGCAAGCATGGTGCGAACCGTGAACGTTCCTCCCGCTTCGGAGCCGTGCTTCCGTGCGATCACAAGCCCCTCGAACGGCGATTTGCCTTCGTAGACCTTGACCTTGGCACCGGGCCGTATTTTTTTGATGATTTCTTCTGAGATCATGATGGTTGTTGTACGAGTGTTTCTATTTTTCCAATAAGGTCGTCGATCGATATCTTCACTTTCACAAAATACGCTTTCGCGCCCAACTGCTGCGCCTTTTCAATGTCGGAATCCTGAGCCAGATTGCTCACGATGACGACCGGCGTCCGCTCCAGACCAGGCATCAATGATATTGATTTCAAAACTTCGAAACCATTGGTCTTCGGCATGATGAGGTCCAGAATGACAAGATCCGGCCGCTCTTCCGGCAAACGCTTGATCGCGTCTTCACCATCGAAAGCCTGGGCTATTGTAATCCCATCCTTTTCGAGGCGCGCCTTAATGAGCGAGGAAAGAAACCTGTCGTCCTCGATCAACATCACTTTTTTTGCTGAATCTGCCATGGCATTCATTGTACCATGCTTTTTTATTATCTTAAAGAGCTTTTTAGTTGTCCCAACCAGCTCGGCACAGAATTTTGCGGTCATGGGCTTACTTTTAATGCCCGCAAAATTCCATGCCTCGCTGTCGACACTACATTATTTACTATGTAGTTTAATTGATCCACGCACAGCTTCCGCTACGCGTGCCTTGTTACGACTTAGCCCATGTCACCGAGCTTAGGCTAGACCCTCTCGCAACGCACGAAATGTGCAGGATTTTCAATTTACCAATTTTCAATGTTGGATATTATTTGAAAATTGCTTCTTGAAAATCTGCGCTCTTGCGCTCCGAGAGAGTCTTCACCCATTCCCGGCTCCCTTGGCTTGACGGGCAGTGAGTACAGGACTCGAGAACGTATTCACCGCGCCATGCTGATACGCGATTACTAGCGATTCCGGCTTCATGGGGGCAGGTTGCAGCCCCCAATCCGAACTGGGGCGATGTTTGATGGGATTAGCTCCCCCTTACGGGTTGGCAACCCATTGTCACCGCCATTGTAACGTGAGTGTAGCCCAAGGCATCAAAGGGCCATGCTGATTTGACATCATCCCCTCCTTCCTCCCAGCCTTTTGTTTGCGAGTAGACAAAAGAGAGATTCGAGATATGAATTATGAAATATGAATATTCGTATCTCTTACTTCGTATCTCCTATCTCATCTTTTCCGCTCCTGAACAAAAGGCTGGGCAGTTCTCGACGACACTTGTAACGTCGAATAGGGGTTGCGCTCGTTACCCCACTTAAGGGAACATCTCAAGACACGAGCTGACGACAACCATGCAGCACCTGCGCTAACTGTCCTTGTGAGAAGGCCAACGTTTCCGTCGGCTGTCAGTTAACATTTCCAGCCTTGGTAAGGTTCCTCGTTCATTGTCGAATTAAACCTCACGTTCCACCGCTTGTGCGAGTCCCCGTCTATTCCTTTGAGTTTTAAGCTTGCGCTCGTACTTCCCAGGCGGCCTGTTTAACGCGTTAGCTCCGCCGCTCCGAGGGTCGATACTCGAAACAGCAAACAGGCATCGTTTAGGGCGTGGACTACAAGGGTATCTAATCCTTTTTGCTACCCACGCTTTCGTGTCTCAGTGTCAGGAAAGTCCCAGTGCACTGCCTTCGCCTTTGGTATTCCGCACGATATCAACGGATTTCACCCCTACACCGTGCGTTCTATGCACCTCTAACCTCCTCTAGCTCCGCCGTATCTCCTGCACTTCCAGGGTTAGGCCCTGATCTTTAACAGAAGACGCGCGAAGCAACCTACACACGCTTTACGCCCAATAAATCCGGATAACGCTTGAGGTCTACGTTTTACCGCTGGTGCTGGCACGTAGTTACCCACCTCTTTCCGTAAGTCGCTCATTTGCATTGCTGACTTACTACCGCAGTTTACGACCCGAAGGCCTTCATCCTGCACGCGGTGTCGCTCGATCAGGCTTTCGCCCATTGTCGAATATTCTCGACTGCTGCCTCCCGTAGGAGTACGAGCCGTATCTCAGTCTCGTCGTTGGGGGTCAGGCTCTCACCTCCCCTACCGGTCGTCGCCTTGGTAGGCCGTTACCCTACCAACTAGCTGATCGGACCTAGGCCGATCTCGAAGCGTCTTGCGACTTTACCCTTTCGGGACTATCGGGAATTACCCCGCCTTTCGGCGAGCTATGCCCAACTTCGAGGTACGTACCAAGGTGTTACTAACTCGTTCGCCGCTCCTCATTAACATCCATTGCTCTTGATGTAATCGCAAACAATTTCAAAAAATGAAGCGCTCGACTTGCATGCCTTATCCACACCGCCAGCGTTCATCCTGGACCAGGATCAAATCCTCATATAAAAGAATTTGAGTTATTCACTCAAACCCTCAACAGCGCCGACGGACCGGCTCGCGCCGGGACATCAGAACTGTTGAGGGCTATTTGAATGAACCCGCGACATTTAGACGAAATGAAATTCCGTCCAGTCGGTTCGCTTGTTGAAAATGAATAAATCCACTTTCGCCAGGCTGCCAACCTTGAGAAAAATGCCGCAAAAAATAAAATAAACTTTGGGACAACTAAAAAACTCTCTACTAGATATTCAGTTGTGAAAGGGCAGTTACTTGATCACGGGTACTATTATATAGATAAGAAAAGCTTTGTCAACCTGAGGGTCTTTTCCTTTTCAAAAGAGCATGATACATTCTGAATTAGGAGGCATTTCATATGGCAAAAATCGTTGTCGCTGCAGTCAATACGCCCGCTGGCTATGTTGCGGAAGCAGTAAAGCGGCTCATGGAAGCTCAGTCTTCCGAAGAATTCGATCTCATCCGCGCCGAGACTGTATGCCGAGCGAACGAGTTCGAAGAGGCATCCAGAGAGATACTCGACGCCCTGCCTGATAATTTCGAGAGCATCAAAGCGTTGCGCGCCGAAACGGCATAGCGCCAACCCAAAAATCGGTGCGGCCCCGTCTGTAAAGCGGGGCCGTTTTATCGTTTCACCTTAAACCGATCCCCCGTCCTGTCGGATGGGGATGAAATCAAATTTTCTGTGTCGGCGCTCGTCATGGGTTCTAACTAAAAAGATCCCTCCGTTTTCGCGGAGGGATCTTCCCCTATCGACAATATAATTTTTTTGCTTATTTATTTGTCGTCGGAACCACCTGAGCTGACGGAGTAGTCTGCGACTGATTTCCCGCGGAAAATCCCTGAACGTTTTGCACGTCCTGGCCGCCCCGCATGGGATACGCCTGGCCATAACCGCCATTATAACTCCGCATCATCCGATAACCGGAGTTCGACAGCTCTCCCTTGAGCTCGCCGATCATGACGCCAAACGAAAACACGATCAAGATGATCGCAAGGCCGAGGATCCAACGGATGACATGATACCAGCAGCTATGTCTACCCATGTAGCCACCGCCCATGCCGCACATACCGCATGTTTTTCCCTGGCACACATCGCATTTGCATCCTTCGGGATGCTGACCTCCCATCTGATTCTTTGTCTGTTCTTCATTCATAGTTTTAGTATATTGAACTGCCTGAATTTATTATAAAGTTACGACCTTTGATCACTTTCATTTTCGTCTTCTTTCGGTTCGATCTCTTTTGCAATCTCCCGAAATTCGTTTTCCACCGCCGTGAGCCGCGAGCGACTTGCCTTGATAAGCACCGCTGCTTCGCGAACTTTCTCGATCCCCGCATCGAAATCCGGTTCCTCGCTCCGCTCCTGCGATTCGAGCCATTCGGCGATTACGGCAAGCTTTTTGAGATTTTCGCCGAGATTTTCCACGCCACCTTCCTTTTTATTATACGATACCTTCTTCATTTTGGGTTCTTTTAAATTTATTTCAAAGGCTATCTTTCTCCCCCTGTCTGCTTGCGCAACCAAGCGGGCACAGAAGAAATCGATTCATTCATATGACGAAGCAGGCTTCTTTTTTTTCTCCACCACCTTCGCCGCCAGGATATCATCGGAAAATTGCAGTTCGAATTCGCTGCCCGCTGACAATGTTTCCGCACGCTTCACTATTTTACCATGTTGGCGCACGATCGCGTAGCCAAGCCGCAGATTCCGTTCAGGATCGTTTGCCGCTATCACGCGCCCGACATTCTCAAACCGCATTGCTGCAAAGCGTAAAAGATTGCCGAATGAAGCCGCAATGCTTTTTGCGCTATATTCGACGCGTTCCGCCGCAGCTAACCGCATCGTCCGGACACGACCAAGATAGTACGAAAGATCAAGCTTCTCTTCAGTTCGCTCAATCATGTTCTGAAATGTCTCAGAAATCCGCTCGGCATCATGCACAACACGAAACGCCGCATCGGCCCACGATCGATTCAATAAGTTAGCCGCGGCGGTCGGTGTTGAAACGTGCACATCGGCCGCGAGCGCAACGAGCGGCACATCCTGATGGTGGCCTATCGCGGCGATCACGGGAACCGGAAAATCAACAAGTGCCCGTACCAGCTTTTCGTTATCGAACGCCTGCAGGGCTTCCATCGATCCGCCACCACGCGCAACGATCAGAACGTCGAGCGACACATCCCGTAATTTTTCGATTGCGGAGAGCAGACTTCCCACCGCCTCCGGCCCTTCAACGCGCGCGTCAACGAGCGAAACTTTAAAACCGAATGTGCCAAGATTGTTCAGAATGTCATGGATCACGGCGCCGTTCCGCGATGTCACGATACCGATGCGTTCCGGATATTCCGGAATGGCGCGTTTTCGCTCCTCATTGAACACGCCTTCCTCGGCGAGCTTCTTCTTCAGCGCCTCGTACCGTTTTTTAAGCACACCCTCGCCCGTGAGCTCCATCGCTTTCACCTTGAAGCTCAACTCGCCGCGCGGCGCATAAATGCCCGCGCCTCCCACAACAACGATCCTCATCCCCATTTCGAGCGCGATGCCAAGATTTTGATAAACTGTTTTCCATACCACGCAATGCAGAACTCCATCACCCGACTCATCTTTCAGATCGAAATAAACATGGCCTGACGGCGGAAAGCTCACCTTGCTCACCTCACCGACGATTGATACTTCAATATCACGCAATGTTTCATTCAAAACTGCGATGTAATCCAAAACCGAAAGCGGCTTTTCCGGCTTTTCTTCTTCACTAAACAGCAATTCTTGTGTTGGCATATTTCTTTAATGATTATACTGTTCTGTCTTGAAAACATGGGTAGCTTCCGCCGGAGAAGTCTCCGAAAGAAGAAGCAGTTCGGAGTTACCGAAATGGAACATGGTGAGCGCTTGCCGCCATTCGAGAGAGTAATATGCCGCATAGATCATCTTTCCAATATCACCGTGAGCCACGAGAAGAACATTCCCATCCGCATGATGGGCTTTTATCCATGTCACGACCCTCCTTCCTCGGTCCAAAAGATCCGGAAATGTCTCGGCGCCTTCCGGTGAAAGAAAATAAACGATAGGATCGCCCTTAATGATATTCGGCGCGCACATCTTTTCGATATCCTTGACCGGTTTTCCCGTCATCACGCCGAAATCCCGCTCGATCGCATCGTCAAGAACACTTGGCAATGGCATAGCGAGTATTCGGGAAATCGTTTCAGCTGTTTGATAAGACCTGATCAACGGAGAACTGTAAACTATATCGAAAGAAAGTTTTTTGTTCTTTATATTTTCCGCAAGCATTCCCGCCTGCTCAAGACCAAGTTTTGTCAGAGCTTTATTTCTCCGTCCGTTAAGAAGTCCTTCGGCATTATCCTCGTCCTGCCCGTGTCGCGCGAGATAGATATTCAGCATGCTGTAAATTTTACCTCAAGCCACCCGGAACTGCACTATTTTACGAACCTTACGTAGATCCCTGACGGGATTACGCGATCGGAATTCGACTCCGCGATCTGAAGTTCCCCGAATTCTCCTTTCGTTTCCGGAAAAACATCAGTCACCGCCTGAGAGAATGAAGTTGCCGAATACCCCGCAGCATAGCCGTTTAAAAGGAAAAATGCGCCTGGCTTTTTTGAAAAGATCTTTTCCAACGCGACGAGCAGTTTCGGCAAATGTTCTTCGATCCGCCACACCTCATTCGCCGGTCCGCGCCCGAATGCCGGCGGGTCAAGAATAACGCCATCATATTCGGCACCGCGCCGCGCTTCACGAAGCACGAACTTCAACGCATCATCGAGCATATATCTGATAGCACCAGAGGAAACGCCGGAAAGTTCGGCATTTTCCTTTGCCCATGCATTGCTTTGCTTCGAAGCATCGAGATGCGTCACCTCGGCGCCGGCCTGTGCCGCGACGATACTCGCGATACCGGTATAGCCGAAAAGATTCAGCACTTTCGGCGCGTTTATATTCTTGATCCGACCCTGAACCCATTCCCAGTTCGCCGCCTGCTCCGGAAAAATACCGAGATGCTTGAACGAGCCGAGCCGGGCCGAAACCGCGCCTCACGCCATGCAAGATCCCATGTCTCAGGAACACCTTTGTTCTCCCAGACGCCTTTCGCATTCGCAAACCTGAACTCTGCATGAGCATCGCGCCAAAGTTCAGGACGGCGCGGCTCCCAGATCGCCTGCGTCTCCGGCCTGATAAGCACGTGGTTGCCCCAGCGCTCCAGCTTCCGATCATTGCCGGAATCAAGAACTTCATAATCCGCCCAAGGTTTTGTGATGAGATTCTGATTTTTCATTTTTGCTATTCGCGAGCTAATAATTTTAATTTCCGAAGCACCGCGCGAAAACCCGGCAGAAGTTTCAACGCTCCTGATTCGCGCAGAGTGACCCACCGGTATGTTTGCGCTTCCCAATCGAACACTACGTGGTTTGTTTTTATACGCACGAGGATCGGATGTACGATCCACGTTTTTTTATATTTTGGTTCATCCTGATCAAAAACCTCTCCAAGGTGAATCGACATAATATCTTTCTTGGTTACCCCCAATTCCTCATTCAATTCCTCGATAACTTTTTCCTGTAAACTTTTTTGGTCATCAAGAAATCCCGAGATACCATTCCAGTAACCAGGATATAGACGAAGCGACGGACTACGTTGAACCAATAATATTTTACCGCGATATATCACTACACAATTCAGAACCGGCGCCCAGCGGATATTGGTATAATCTGTCTGGCCCGGTTTCGCTCTGAATTTTTTCTCCTTTGAAATTTCTTTCATAAAAATATTTTCATCTCGCGCCTGGATTCCCGCTTCCGCAGAAACGACAAAAAACTACCTCAATGCATCCGGATGTTTCTCGCTCCATGCATAGAGTGCGACCGCGGCGGAAACGGAGGCATTCAGCGACTCACAGCGCGGATGCATCGGAATGCGGAGCGTCGCGTCGCAATGTTCGAACGTTTTCTGCCGGATCCCCTTCCCCTCATTGCCGACAATGAAGATCGATGGCGTATCGTACGTTTCTTCCGAGACCGTTTTCGACCCCTGCATCGCAAGCGCATAGGCACGGAAAAAATAGCGCTCCCGCAAGATCTCGATCGTCCGGTTCACATTGCCGATCGAAACAATGGGAACACGGAACACCATGCCAGCTGACGCCTTCACGACCGATCCCGTAAGCGGCGCCTGATTGTGGGGCGGCATCAGGACTCCCGCCGCACCGAAC
>Ga0224529_1000535_pt1 | contig 27584 bp, 19 predicted proteins | sample CBST50metaG_FD_179893 | JGI IMG/M metagenome (GOLD analysis project Ga0224529, IMG submission 179893) | Peat soil microbial communities from Stordalen Mire, Sweden - C.B.S.T50 | ecosystem: Environmental > Terrestrial > Soil > Wetlands > Peat | place: Sweden: Norrbotten County, Stordalen Mire... | reverse complement strand
GCTTCCGGCCCCTCAACAGCAGGTTCAGCTTCCCGAGGCGCCGGCGACGCAAGCGCCTGCCAACACGAATACTGGCCTTACTGATGAGGAACTCCAGCAGCGCAATCTGCCTCCACTGCGCGGACCCTGGGTCCGCGTCCAGCGCGAGCAGCGAACCACCAGTCCGCGCGACGAGGCGGAAATGCAGTTGCGCTCCATCGAGAGCAGTTACAGCCCCTGGATGGGCGGCTCCGGCCTTCTCAACTATCGCTCCGGAGACCTCGGCTACGATCACCTGACCGCACTTGAGTCGCCATTCGAGGCATCCGTCGCCATGGGTTACAACGCGCGGCTGACCATCGTTGCCAAGCCGGTCTTCCTTGACTCCGGACAGGCCGACGGCACCAGCGTCATCACTGTGCTCGAGGGATCCACAGCAGGGAACTCCCTGGTCCCCATCCCTCAACCATTGGGAACCGATAGCAACACCAGCTCAACGGTCACCGGCGGAAGCGTTCCCGCGCAACAAAATGCGGTGGGAATCGGCGGCGAAGTGCAGTTGGCTTTCCCGCACCTCGCTCTCGCCGGAGGCTATACGCCTACAGGCTTCCTGGTGTCCACCTTCACGGCGCGCGCCTATTTCAAGCCGGGCAATGGGCCATTCACCTTCAATTTCTCCCGCGATTCTGTCAAGGATACCCAGCTTTCCTATGCCGGTATGCGCGATCCCGGATCAGCCTCGCTCAGTTATCCCGGCAATATTTGGGGCGGCGTGGTGGCCAACCAGGGGAGCGCTCAATATTCAAAAGGCGATGCGGAATCGGGCTTCTACATTGGAGGGGGCGGGCAATACCTTACCGGCTACAACGTGGTCACGAACACCCGCATCGATGGTTCCGGCGGTGCGTACTGGCGTCTGAAGACTGTTCCCGAATATGGCAACCTGAGTATCGGCGTCAACTTCTTCGGTATGCATTATGCCCAGAACGAAGGCGCATTTACCTGGAGGAACGGCGGGTACTTCAGTCCCCAGGCCTACTTCCTGGCCAATGTTCCCTTCACCTGGGCCGCTCACTCCGGCACCAAATGGCACTACAACATTCTTGGCAGCCTGGGCGTGCAGGCTTTTCAGCAGGACCAGACGCCGCTGTTCCCGGGCAGCGCGGCCACTGTGTATCTTCCTGCCAAAACCAGCGTTGGTCCCAACTACGACCTGCGCAGCCAGGCAGCCTACCAGATCGGTCCGCATTGGTTTGCAGGCGGATTCTTCTCGGCCAACAACTCCCGCAACTACTCGGCGGCTACGGCCGGCTTCTACGTGCGATTCCTGTTCCGCGAGCAGCCTTCCACGGTCACTGCACCCACCGGAATCTTTCCCACCGACGGTCTTCGCCCGTTTTCGGTGCCATAGAGCGCGAATCCAATGAGTACAAAAAAGGGGAGAGGATGCTCGTGCATTCTCTCCCCTTTGGTTTTTCGGTCGCACTTCAGGCCGATAAGTTCAATCGCGATTGAAGTCACGTGAAGAGGGACCGGCTAAGAGATTATTTTGACTTGTCGAGAGAAAGGGCGTCCGGCAGCTTCCCGAACGCCCTTTCGATCGCGCAACTCGGTTATGGGGCTAGACTGTTGACTACTTTTTGGTCGCAGTTGCCGCTGCAGCCACGTCGCTGATGAAGGTGTAGCCGTTGGGAACGCCCCAGCCCGTGACGTTGTCCCAGCCTGGGGTCACCGTCAGTGAAGAGTCGGTCCCAAAGGTCACAACTGCGTAATCCCCGCTGTGATCGCCGCTGAAATCCCACATTGCACTGTAGAACTGGGTTGTGTTCTCCAACGGCGCTGCCAGTTCGCTTGCCGTGTAGTAGGTTGAGCCGCTGGTGGTGACGTAGAAGCCGACAACATCGTTGGGGCTGGTGGTGGGCCGAATATCGCCGATTGCGCCCTTGGGAAGGGTAGAGAGCATCGGGGCCGCCTGACCCAGTGGCGCTCCTGCCTTCTCCGAAGCCAAGGCCCAGATTCCCGAGAATACGGGACTGGCAAGACTGGTGCCGCCGATTACGCCGAGCTGTCCGTAGTAGACGATAATGGCACCGGTGTAGGGATCGGCAACGTCCGCGATGTCCGGCTCCTGACGGCCGGTTCCTGGCAGGGCCTTCTGCCATGAGGGTTTGGGGATGTAGGTGCTTTCGCCACCACCGGATCCGCCGTTAAATCCGCCGTTCTCCGGAGCGATGGGCCAGGGCCAGCCAAAGGACAGGTAGGTGAAATTATTTCCCCACCCTACTTCAGTGGTGGTATTGCTGGCGGTCAGCAGGTCGATGCTGGTGCCGCCCACTGCCGTTGCGTAGGCCGAGGTGGCAGGATAGGATGCTCCGCCCAGGTTGGGCGCGCCAGTTCCTTCGTCCCCACTATCGCCGCTCGAGAAGTTTACCGTCACTCCGGCCGCGGCGGCGGATTTGAGCACCTGCTCGAATCCCTGAACGGTGTGGTTGCCCCAAAGAAACTCGGGGTAGCCATAGCTGTTGGAGATCACATTGCCGAGTTTGTGGCTGACTGCGTATTGGATGGCGTACTCCAGTTCGCTCCAATCCTGGGTGGGCGTGATGAGCAGAACGATCTTTGCCTTGGGCGCAATGGCGTGTGCCCACTGCACGTCCAAATCGGCCTCCTCGGTCCAATCGGCAATGTAGTCCAGCTCGATCTCACTCGGCGCGCCATCGGGGTAGATGATCTGAAGGCTGCTCGGTCCCCCGGGCAGACCCGTCCACTGGATGAAGTTGGCATAGTCCGACGAGACTTGCGAGGCCCAGGACGGACCGTCGACCAGCACGATCGTCTGGCCTTCGCCCTGGTAGCCCGCGTTATAGGCCGGGTTCAGCCCGTAGTAGCTTTGCAGTTGCTTGGGGGTCCAGCCGCACGGAAGATTCACGGCATCGTAGATGGTTCCGTAATACGTTGCTGCCGGCAGTGCAGGCGTTCCTGCGGTGGTGAGTTGAACGTTCGCGGCACCGGTGAAGCAGTTATTGGTGAAGAGGCTGCTCAAAACCGGCGTAGTCCCCTTCTTGACCGGGATGAACGGGATTGGCTTGCCGGTGCGCGGGTTCTTCTGCTCCGAGAAATGCGGTTTGAGTGGCATGTTGGACAGACCGGACACTGATTTGATCAGGCTGCCCGCGGCGCCCGTCAAAGCTGCCGGGGTAACGTTCGAATGGAAGGTGTGGCCTTCGCGCTCAAAGTCGTGAATCTGTGTCTGGAAGGCGCTCTCAAGTTGAGTGATTGTGCCGCGCGCGCGAATTGAGGAGTTGTTGCGATCGGCTTCGATCGTGGTCAGCCCGTGCGACTCCAGTTCTTTTTTGACCGCAGCGATGTCTTGGTCCGTGGCACCGTAACGTGCGATCTCTGCTGGCGTCATCCATTTGTGGAAGGTTGGCGACCCGGCGCGGTACAGCTCCTGCACGGCCTTGTCGAACCCGGCTTCATCGCGCAGCTTCAAGTGAACGGTGATGGTGGTCAATTGCTCTGGCCGCGAGGGCCCATGGTCGGCGGCATACTCGGCAACCTTGGGTACGTCGAGTTGCGTTTGAGCATGAAGGGCGGGGAGGAGAAAGGGCGTGAGCGCCAACAGCGCAAGGCGCCCGGTTAGCTGGGTCTTTGATAAATTGACACGTGACTTGTACATGGCAGAGAGAATCTCCTTCAATGGGGATAATTGGTGAGAACTCAAGGCATTGGACACAGCACGAGCAGGACTGCGCCGAGGGACAGCAGGGAGGTGACAACGGCGGGTCTCTTCAGGAGGCGGTCATTGGGGCGTTTTGCAACACACCCGCCCGACCGCATGAAGAGCGCATGGGGAGGCGACGTATGGACTGGGAGAAGGAGCGAGCGAATACTACCGCAGGGGTCAGGGCATGGGGCGGGGAATGACGATGTACCGTCTTCCTCGTGGGTGGAAGAGAAATCCGGACGAGGCCGGATGTCTCCAGTTGCTGGAGTCGTCCCAAGAAAATGGGAGCGGGCCAAGGCGCATAGTTGAACTCCAAATTACGGGGATAGGAATGGAGCGAACAACTTGCTGAAGCGATTGTGCAGGGGCGTCAGCCAAGTGTCAACAGAAAGTTTCGACCAAACGGCAACGAATCCGGACCCGCGTTGAAGCTCCGGAAGGATCGTTGCGGTTTCGCCCTTGCGTTTGCTAACCTCGTCGGCGGTGGTGCGGAAGGGCGTGGTAACCAAAATTGAGTTCACAGCAAGCGTGGTGGGAGGTTGTATGACAGACACCAAGACTCTGATACAGCAGGCGTACTCTGCATTCAATCAACGGGACGTCGACGGCGCATTGGCGCTGATGACGCAAGACGTGAGCTGGCCCAAGGCGTCGGAGGGCGGCAAAGTTGTCGGGAAGGAAGAGATTCGCGCGTATTGGACTCGACAATGGGGCGAGTTTGATCCCCATGTTGAACCGCTGGCAATCACCGAACCGGACAAAGGCAAGGTCCACGTCAGGGTGCACCAACTCGTCAAGAGCCTTCAAGGGGATGTGCTATCGGATAGCGAAGTTCTTCACGTCTTTACTGTGAACGCCGGTCTCATCGCAGCCATGGACCTTGGGGGTGACGCGGACCCAACTGCCAGTCCGTCTGCCGCATTTGCGCATCGCTCCTGACTGGCTACCCACCATGGAGCGCGATAGCGGCAACCTCGCATTCACTGGTCAGGACACAGGGAATGCGGGGTTCTGCTCTAAGCCTTGCGCAGTGGCTTTTGCATGGGGACCACCTGCACGGTCACATCGCGGACTTCAGAAAGAAAGCGATTCAGCACCGAGCCGCGGAACAGAATATCCCAGCGCGAACGGGCCGACTGGCCGAAGACCACGTGGGAGATGTTCTCCTGCTGGGCAAAACGGATGAGCGCGTCGGAAACATTGCGGTCGGTGAGCGAAACCACTTGCGCGCCCAAATCGCGCGCCATGCGCCGGTACTCTTCCAGCCGATGGAAGGCTTCCGGGTCGCCATGGCCTTTGTCGTCTTCAGGCCGCGTGACGTAGACCGCGTACCAGTTAGTCGCCAGGCGGCCGGCGATGCGGGAGCCGACGCGCAGAAGGCGCTCGGTGCCGGGCCGCGTGCTGAGGCAGACCATCACCTTCTCCGGGATGGGCGCCTGTTCCAGCCCCTGGGTGCGGCGGTACTCCGAGGCCTGGTTGCCCACTTGCTCGGCTGTGGTGCGCAGGGCCAGTTCGCGCAGCATGCTCAGGTTGCCCTTGCGGAAGAAGTTGGCCAGGGACTGCTCCACCTTTTCGGCGGCATAGATCTTGCCCTGACGCAGGCGAGAGCGCAACTCGTCAACCGTCACGTCTACATTGACGACCTCGTTGGCGCGCTTGAGGAAGTTGTCCGGAACGGTTTCGCGAATGACGGTGTTGGCGGAGCGGTTGACGGCGTCGTTCAGGGTTTCAAGATGCTGAATGTTGACCGCAGCCATCACGTTGATGCCGGCATCGAGTAACTCCAGCACATCTTCGTAGCGCTTGCGGTTCTTGCTGCCGGGGACGTTGGTGTGCGCCAGTTCGTCCACGATGACCGTGTGCGGATGGCGCGCAAGGATGGCGTCCACGTCCATCTCTTTCAGGTTGACTCCGCGGTAGGGAATCACGCGCTGAGGCACAATCTCCAGGTCGCGAATCCGCGCTTCGGTGTCTTTGCGGCCGTGGGCTTCGACCAGTCCAATCACCACATCCACGCCCAACTGGTGCTTCATCAGGTAGGCGTCGTTGAGCATGTGATAGGTTTTGCCGACGCCGGGAGCCGCTCCGATGTAGATGCGCAGCTTGGCGGGTTCCTGCTGTTTTTCGAGAACTATCTCTGCCATGGTTCAGCCCACCTCCACAGGATGGCGAACTGCTTCCACAGCCGCAACGGGAACGGTAAAACGGAAGGTGGTTCCGTGGCTCAGGCGGCTCTCCACGGCAATCTGCCCGCCAAGCGCTTCAACCAGGCGACGAACGAGTGCCAGACCCATGCCGGTGCCGCTGTCTGAGAACGCATTGAATCGATCGAAAATGGTGCTCAGGCGCTCCGCCTCGATTCCGCGCCCGGAGTCACGCACCGTGAACTGAACAAAGTCCTTGACCTCTTCGGCAGCGAGCAGGATCTCGCCATCCTGAGGGGTATAGCGAACAGCATTCGACAGCAGGTTATCGAGGATGGACCGCATCGCTCGCCGGTCGGCTTTCACAAACGATAAATCGGCGTAGGCGCTGACCGTGACACGAATGTGCTTCTGGGTTGCCTCATCGCAGAACCGGTCGCGCGCCTCGGCCAGCGTTTGCAGCGGACGCAACTTTTCAAAATTGAGTTCGCGCTTGCCGGTGTCGAGTTCGGCTACTTCGATCAGGTCGCCCATCAGGTCGTCCAACTTTTCCGACTCGCTGCTTGCCGAAGCCACCAGTTCCGCCTGCAGCGGCCGCAGTTCCCCGCCAAAGCCCTGCCCCAGAGCGTACAGGCCGCGGCGCAGTTGCATCAGGGGATCGCGCAGCTTGCGGCTGGCCACGCTGATGAACTGCGTCTTGAAGCGATCGGTATCCTGCAGGCTGGTAACGTCTTCCAGCGTGGTCACCGTGCCCAGCAGCCGGCCCTCGGAGTCGCGCATGGGCGTGGTGCGGAGGCGATAGCTGCGCTCTTTTTTCCCGATGCGCATGGGCAGCATGGAGGCTTCGTCTTCGGCTGCGACGGCCTTCTGCATGGAGACGGCATCGCGGATGGCGCTCAGAATCTTGTCGCCGCCCGGTGTATTGGTAAGCGCCATGCGGTCTGTGGCGGCTTCGCCCAGCAGTTCGGCCGCGGCCTGGTTCACCTTGAGCACGTGTCCCTTGCCATCGGTGACGATGATGGGCTCAAAGATGGATTGCAGCACGGCGTCGGAAAGTTGAAACTCCATTTGCCGGCGTCCTGCTTCCGAGTCGCGCAGTTCGCGAAGTCGAACCGCCATGCGATTCAGCTCACTGGCGATGACTCCAAAATTGTCGCGGCTGCTCCAATCCACCCGATGCTCCAGGTTCCCCTGAGCGATCTTGTGGGCGTCGCGGGCCAACATCCGGATCGGCCGCAGAACCGAGAAAATGGTTCCCACCTCGACCAGGATGGCGCAAGCAATAAATATGAATGCCAGTTTCGACTGGCCCGCAGCCGCCAGAGCCTTGTGCGTCGCCAGCACGAGACCTACCGTCAGACCCGCAAGCAGCACGCAGCCGAGAATCAAACGCTGAGATAGGTTGAGCATGGTGCCGCCTCCCGGCCGGCAAACCACTTCAATGTCAGATTATCCTGTCTATCCTCTAAGAGTAAGCTCATCTGCCGGGGTGCGTTGTGTTGGGTCGGTCAACTCCGCAGAAAAGGGCGAGAAGCCTCCGTGCCCTGGAATAGCGATGACGCCGCTGTGGCGCGGGTGGCGTCATCGCTATTCCACAACTCAGATGGAAGGCACCTGGCACACTGCGTAGCCCCGCTGCTGATATGGGCAGGTCAGTCCCGCGGGTGCGGACCCATGGATCACGGTCCATGTCACCTCGGGATACTGTTCCTTCAGGCTTCGGAACTCTTTGGCAGAAAAGTGGTTCAGGCCGTAGGTCGCGTTGCTCATCTGCTTCCACTCGTCGGCCAGACCGGGGAAGAGCGAAACGACTCCGCCATCCTTGTAGTAGTCAGCCAATGCGGAGCGTTCCGAAACGGCGCGAAAGCCGTGTACATCGACCACTTCCTCCTTGAAGTAGCGCGAGTCCACGGCGAACACCGCCCCTGTGGGCGTGTTCTGTCTCACCCAAAGAAGCGTGTTGATCCAAGGATTGGAACTGGTGGTCGAAGGGAATTCGATCTGCGGGCTGTTGGGGTAGGTCTGCCGGCTCACCAGGAACATCCCTGCCGCCAGGGGAATGGAGATGGCTGCGATGACCCACGGTCGCCGATTGGCCATATATTCACCCATGACTCCTGCGAAGAGGAGCACGAAAACCAGGGTGATGAGATGGAAGACACGCAAGGGCTGGAGGCGAATGAACATTTCCAGGCTGGTACTGGTGCAGAGCAACGCGGCGACAGCGATTCCCAGCAACCCGAAAGGGATGAGGGCGAAGCTGATGCGGCGGAAACCAGGCAGCGTTCCGCGCAGGTTGCCTTTCCAGAACCAGGCCAGAATCGCCAGGGGCCCGAGCATGCCCAGCCAGTGATACCACGACCAGTTGGAAAGGAAATAATAATCCCGGGAGTAGAGCGCCTCGCGATAGGCTCCGGTGGCCGGAGATAGGTGAAATCCAGTGGGCAGAAGGGCCGCAAACGAGGCCATCACCGGTACCCGTTCGCGAACCGCGACGGTGCGCCGATCCAGACTCCAGATCACCGCAATCAGAAAGACGAGGTAGGCGCTCATCTGCACATGGATCGCCGCGGTCAGCAATACGGCGGCGCAAGCCTGCATGGGACGGCGGCTGAGAAAACTGGCCAGCGCAAAAATGGTGAGCGGGGTGGAGAACGATCGCGCGGTCAGATAGGGATCCATCAAGAGCAAGCCCGTGTTTGTCGCCGGCATGGTCAGAACCGCAGTCGTAACCAGAACTGCGCTCCAGCGGGCTCGCGGTGAGGTGAAACACACCGTCGCCAGCATCCAGCAGGAGAGGATCGTCGCGAAGAGGCTGACTACGTACCAGGCAAGCAAGGTCCAGTCCATTGGCAGGTGCGCCAGCTTCGATGTCCATGCCAACAAGGGGCTGAACAGCGATAAATGGCCGTGGGAGAGGAAAAACTCTGTCGCGAACGGATAAATATCGGGATTAAGAAGCTTTTTGGCGGAGGGCACGTAGATTTCGCCGTCCTCGACGCCCAGGTGATAGCCCTGCAGCAGCAGAGCCGCAGCGGAAAGGGCGGCCAAACGTAAAATCGGCAAGCGCCCGTTGGGGTTGACCTTCACACGTTCTCCTGTTGACTTGCTAGTATCGTACATCCGTGCAGTCTCTATCGACCGTCCCAAACGATTGATTCAATGCCACTTTACGGGAGCGACTTGGGAAAGACTGTGCCGATCCACGGGATGTCGACGAACAGCAATGCCGCGAACACCACAGTGCACAGCAGCAGTACCAGCATCAGCCGCGGTTCGCGATAGAGCTTCTCCGGGTTTTGAACCGCGCTCTCGGAGCGAAATGAAAGACCGAAATAGATGGCCATCAACCATGCGATGAGCGGAAAGGAGAGAATCAGCTCCATACGATAGCGCATGATGAATGCGCCGAAGAAGAGCATTGATGCGGCGGCGTAGAAGACCACCGAATTCAGCAGCGATTCCTGCCTGTAATAACGAAACGACTTGCGATAACTGGCTGCCACAGCGCAGTCGCCGATTTGGCGATACTCGCTGAACCGCTTGAGGGCCATGAAATAAGCGCCCAGCATCCAGTAAGACAGCAGCAGAGAGAGCGGCGGCAGCAGAGTCGCCGTTACCATGTACCAGCCAAGACAGAAACGGAGCGGATTGTTGACCGACTCGCTCAGCACATCGATGTAGGGCAAGTCCTTGCTGCGGACTGGCGCAATGTTATAGACGCAACCCATGATCCACAGTGTAAGGGCGCTCAGAAAAAATCCGCGCGAAAGCATGCAGGCCAGCGCCAGGCCGGCCAGCATCATCGCTATCCACTGAACATAACCCCAGCCAACATGAACCAGTCCGCAGGCTGAAGGGCGGTTCTTTTTGGTGGGATGCAGGCGGTCAAATGGCGCATCCAGAATCTCGTTGATGACGTAGTTGCTGCTGGCAATCAAGGTGGCGGAAAGCAGGCCGACGCAGACATTGAATGCCAGTCGTCCATCCATTCGCCGGGCGGCCAGAGCCATCGCCAGCAGAATGCCCGGCAGGATGAAGACCTGCTTGATGGAGTGATCGAGCCGTGTGATACGGATATGCGCGGCCAAGCGACTGCGCAGCGAAACGGGCGCGACTGCTACGGTCAAAGGTACGGGTTCGTCAACAATTACACTCAGCGGCATAGAAGGCGCATAGAAGACTCCAAAAATTCGAGGAAGCCTGTCCTTATAGTAATGCACAAGCCATGAGGTGATTGTTTACGGGATTCTCGCCGCCCGCGCCCTAGAGCGCGGGCAGCAGCATCCGCAGCAGCAGGAATCCCGCCACTCCGGCAAAGAACACCATTGCCATGCGGATTCCCGGTTCGCGATTGACTTCGGGCACCAGGTCAGTGGCAGCCACGTAGAGCGCCACGCCCGCCGAGATGGGTAGCCCATAGGCCAGCCAGCTTGGAATCAGCTCGATGACCAGTACTCCCGCCAATGTGGCTCCCGCCAGCGCCACCGCGGACCAGAACGCGGCGGCGCGACTGCGTCCGCTGGCTAGCATAACCGACGCCATGGTGAAGCCCTCCGGCGCCTTGTGCAAAAAAATCGCCAGAAAGATCAGCCAGCCCAGCCAGTTCGACACCAGGAATCCCGAGCCGATGGCCACACCGTCGAAAAGCGCATGGAGACTCAGCCCCGCCATCACCGAGTTGCCGGTGTGGTGGGAGACAAACTCGCCGCCATGCGTCTCTTCGCCGAAGTGAAAGTGGGCGTTGATGGTGTGTTCGAGCAAATGGACGACACAGTAGCCGGCCATGATGAGGATCGGCCCCAAGCCGGGACTTCTCTTGAGGCTTTCTGGCACCATCTCGATGACCGCCGTGGCCATCAGGAAACCAGCGCCCAGGGCGACAAAGAAGCGCAGGTAACGCTCCACGCCCTTGGCGCGCACCAGCACCAGCCCCCCGGCAATATCGGCGAGCGCGGCAATCGCACCCAATAGCAATGAAATCTTGAGCATCCCGGCTACCCGCTATGCCGGATGTGCATCACGTCCCCATCCTGCACCACGTATTCCTTGCCTTCCAGGCGTAGCGTGCCCTTGGACCGCGCCGCTGCTTCTGACCCGGCAGCCAGCAGGGTGTCCCAGCGGATGGTTTCGGCGCGAATGAAATGGTGTTCCAGATCGGAGTGAATCGCCCCAGCGCCCTGCGGCGCCTTCGAGCCCACCGGAATGGTCCAGGCGCGGCACTCGTCCTCCCCGGCGGTGAAGAAGCTGATCAGCCCCTGCAACTCGTAGCTCTTGCGAATCAGACGCACCAGGCCGCTTTCCCGCAGCCCGTAGCTGCCCAAAAACTCGGCCGCTTCCTCGTCGTCCATCTCCGCCAGCTCAGCCTCGACCTTGCCGCAGATGGCGGTGGCGCCGGCATTCGGCCGCTGCGCAATCTCATCCAGCTTGAAGCGGCTAACCGCTGCTTCGAGGTCGTCGCCCAAAGTGGTGCTTTCGCCGATGTTAAGTGCATACAGAATTGGTTTTTGCGACAGGAACATGAAGCCCTTGATGAGCTTTTTTTCCTCGGCCGTCATCTCCAGTTCGCGCAGAGGCGTCTCTGTCTCCAGCGCCTCTTTCGAGCGCAGCAGCAGAGCCTGTTCGCGCTCCAGATCGCTGGTGCGGCCTTTCTTCAGGTCCTTTTCGAGCCGTTCGAGCCGCTTTTCAACCTGGGTCAGATCGCTGATCATCAGGTCGAACTCGACGTTCTTGATGTCGCGCAAGGGATCGATGGGGCCCACATGGGCAATTGCATCGTCCTCAAAGGCGCGCAGAACGTGAATGAGCGCATCCACCTGGCGCAGGCTGGCGAGAAACGCGGTCTCTTTCAGCGCCTCTTGCCCAATGGCTGCCACGTCCACGAACTCAACGACGGCGTAGGTGGTTTTCTTCGGCGAATAGAGCTCGGAGAGCTTGTCCAGCCGCTCGTCGGGAACGCGGGCCACGCCGATGTGTTCCTGGCGCGAGTGGCCGCGCTCTTCGAGCTTGGCTTTGGTCAAAATCTTGAACAACGATGTCTTGCCCACCTGCGGCAGGCCGATGATGCCAGTCTTCATGTATTTCCTATGAGTGCCCCGGCAGGATGAGATGCGCGCGCAAGGGCCTCTTCGATGATACAGGAACGGGGAAGAAGGGCAGGAGGTAGGGAACAGGGAATAGGGGGACAGGGAATAGGGGGACATCAAACCAGCCGACCAAACTCTGTGCCCCATCCATTTCGCGCTCTTTGCGAAAAGGGTGGGACAGTACAAATCCAGACGGGGCACTATTCCCTAATCCCTAACCCCTAGCTTCTCTCCGTCTCCGCCTTGGCAACGAAGACGACTGTCGCCAATCCCAGCAGCAGGATGGCTCCTTCGACGCGCTCGCTCCAAGTGTGCAGCTTGTTGAAGTGGGCCGTGGTGGAGTTGGCGGTGTCCGTCACATCGATCGCTCCGCCGGCTGCGGCGCGATCGCGCTCCATGGCAGGAATGATCGCAAATTGCGCATAGACAGTGAGGGCGATCATCACCACCACCAGCCCCATGGGCGCAAGCATCGAGCGCGGCTTGTAGAGCCCCCATGCCGGCGCCAACGCGAGCAGGGCCAGCGCAACCATCCCCGAAACCAGCCCCATGCCGTGCAGAATCCTGAGCAACTGGCCAATGATTGTTCCCGCCAGATGGGTGTTGGGTTGCAACGTTCCAAAGGTGATGGCGGCTACCACCGGAAAGAAAGTCGCCGCTCCCAGCCAGACGACGAGCGCGAGATAAAGCAGCGTGCGGAGCAGAGTCTTCATGAAGGAAGAATACTAGGGAACAGGGAACAGGGAACAGGGAACAGGCGACAGGGACCAGGGACCACTCTCCACTGCTCCCTGTCTACTGAAGACTTCCATACACCGATGGTCTGCCGATCAGCCGCTCGATGCGCTTCTGGACGGGCGGATGGGTCGAGAACAAGCTGGCCCAGCTCTGCCCGGAGAGCAGCGGCGCAATGATGAACAGGTGCGCGGAGTTCGGCGAGGCAAGCAGCGGAACCTGTTTGCTGATGCCGGAGATCTTTTCAAGAGCTGTGGCAAGCGCATAGGGATTGCCGGTCAAGTGGGCACCGCTGGCGTCGGCTTCGTACTCGCGTGTGCGCGAGACCCAGAGCTGAATCAGCGTGGCCGCGAGAGGCGCCAGAATCAGCATGACCAGCATCCCGATCAGGCCGCCGTTGCGCCGCCGTCCGCCGCCGAACCAGAAGGCCATGCGGGCCAGGATGGTGATGGCTCCGGCCAGTGTGGCGGCAATCGAACTGGTGAGGATGTCACGGTTGCGCACATGACCCAGCTCATGAGCCAGCACGCCTTCCAATTCGTCGTCGGTTAGCAGCGCCAGAATGCCATGCGTTACGGCGACCGACGCGTGCTCGGGATTGCGTCCCGTAGCGAAGGCGTTGGGCGATTCGGTGGGAATGATGTAAATCTTCGGCATGGGAATGCCGGCGCGCCCCGTCAGCCGCTCCACCACGGCATAAACGCGCGGCAAGTCCTCGCGCGTCACCGGCTGAGCGTTGTACATGCGCAGCGCAATTTTGTCGGAGTAGAAGTAGCTGAAGAAATTCATCGCCGCCGCCACGGCAAAGGCCAGCAGTGCGCCGTTAGTCCCGCCGAAAAACTCCCCGGCCAGGACCAGAATGAGGGTTAATCCGGTCAGAAGAACAGTGGTCTTGAACAGGTTCATGGCTTTCGCTCCCACTATTCATTGTCGCACCGGGGCCGAGGGAACAGGGAGCAGGGAACAGGGAACAGGTGGAAGGGGTGTAACTTCGATGGTTTGTCAATAGCTGGTCCGGAACCTGTGCTGCTCTGGACCTGATGCGGCCGGCCTGCCGCCGCTGGGAATGCCGAGCGGCGGCCAAATTCTTCATTTTGCCTGGCAGGCCAGGCCCCCTTCTGGCGCCGCGGGCAGGGCCGCGGGGTCGATGGCCTGGGGCGCAAGCGCCTCCCACTCTTCGACGGCGAGGGCGGCATATTCCGGGCCCTGTCCTGAGGCATTGAAGACGGCACGCAGGCAGCGGGTAGTTACGCTGTCGAAACGCATGTCGACAAACGACTCCGTGGCCGTCGCATAGCCACTGGGGTGAGCGACCGGGAGCCATTGGGTGCCGTTCCAGAATTCCAGATGCCAGGCAGCCGGAGGGGCTACTCCCTCGCCCGCACCCTGCGGATGGTCGGCCCAAAAATGGATGCGGGAACCGTTCAATGTCACCGGCTTCGCCCACTCGTATTGAATCCACTGGCTGGTGGGGTTGTGAGGAGTCCAACTGGCCCACATGTCGGGGGGCAGGGGATTGGCGCGCACGATGCCGTCGTTGAGCGCCTTGATCCAATATTGCAAAGGCACCGGCTCGTTGGAGGCGCTGGGTCGGGCGGCGGCGGCGATGTTGCGGGTGGCGGGCGCGGGCGGTTGCGGAGCGCGCGTTGGCTTCACCAGGAGAATGCGGGCAGGCGAAACGCTGTCGTCCCACTCCAGCTTGTCGATGGCCACGCTGCGCCGGAAGTGCCCGCCGCCCTTGGCGTCGGCGGTGTGATAAATGAAATACCACTGGTTCTTGAACTCGATGGCTCCGGCATGAGAGGTGGTGGAGGATACGGTGCCCATCATCACGCCGCGATAGGTCCATGGGCCGAGCGGCGACGTTGCCGTTCCGTAGGCTTGGCAGGCGTGATAGACCGCTGGAGTACAAGGTGAGTTGGGACCTGCCTGATTGCCGGCGTAGATCATGTAATAGACGCCCTTGCGTTTGAAGAACCAGGGCGCTTCAAAGAAGCCGGTGAGCCCGCGGACGGACACTTCCTTGCCTTTGGGCGTCACCATGTCCTGTTCAAGCTCCATGCCGCGCAACTGCCCGAAGGTGCCCCAGTAAATGTAGACTCGGCCGTCGTCGTCGACGAAGGGCGTTGGATCGATGTTTTCGATGTGGTTGGGCTCGGGAAGCGACTGCGAGAGGATCGGGCCGCTGGGATGCGCGTCCTTGTATGGGCCAAGCGGGCTGTCGGCAACGGCCACGCCGATCGCGGACGGTTCCTCATTGTGGCTGTTGGCCTCCTGCACCGGGGCATAGAGGTAGAAGCGCTTGTCCGGTCCCTGAATGATCTGTCCGGCCCAGGCGTGGCCGGGCGCGGCCCAGGAAAACAACGAGTCCGGATGGAGAATGCCGGGGTAGTGCTGCCACGTGCCGGATGCTACGTCCTTGGTGGAGAAGATCTGCCACTCATTCATGGTGAAGTCGTTCACGTCGGCGGGCGTCTCATCCCTTCCAGCCAGGATGTAGAGCGTGTCTCCTGCCACGATGGGCGCGGGGTCGGCGGAGTAGTAGGAGCCGTCCGCGAGGATGGGGTTGCCGGCGCTGTGGATCATGCGCGAGGTCTGTTGCGCCGGTGCCATGGACGCCAGGAGCACGAGAGGCAGGCCGTAGAGAGGCAAGAACAAGCTGTTCATCTTGAGTGGATTCCTTGGCCGGATGCTGTACGACGGCGTCTTTGCATTCGGATCAATGTTGAGGATTCTCGATGCGGACCAGCAGGATGTGATGGCGGGGCAGAGGCAGTGCCTGCCCTTCGGTCAACTCGATGTTTTTGCCGCTCCACAGGTCTTTGCCCTTTTGCGTTCCGTGCAGGCCAAGCCGGGCGAGATCCAGATGGAAGGGATGGTTGACCGTGCGATTGGGGCCGACGTTGAGCACTCCGATGGCCATGGCTCCGCCGCTCAACGGACGCGCCCAGACATCGACTTCACCCTCGGTGTAGACGAGCGCTCCCTGCTTGCCGAGGGGGTCCTGGTCAATGGCGATCACATCGCGATTGGTGAGAATGGCCTTGATTTCCGGCTTCATGTTAATGAGGTCGTTGCCTGCCAGCAGCGGGGCGGCCAGCAATGCCCACAGGCTGAAGTGAGCCTGGTTCTCCGCGAGGGAAAGGTCGCCGTTGCCCACTTCCAACATATCGGGATCGTTCCAGTGCCCCGGTCCGGCATAATCCTTCAGGCCGGATTGCTGGCTGGCGATGGTGTACATGCGGTCCCAATCGGGGGTGATGTCGCCCGTGGTGCGCCACAGGTTGGCGCCAGTCGCGGGCGCCCACTCCCAGACGGCGTCCCACCCGTATTGGCAGAAGGAATAGACAACGGGCCGGCCGGTAGACTGCAGCGCCTTGTGCATGGTCTCGTAGGCTTGCTGCATGAGACGCAATTGCGCGGCTTCGTCGTGCGGAGCCTGCTTGACCATCACCTCGTCGATGTAGCTGCAGAGGTCGTACTTGAGGTAATCGATGCCCCACGAGGCGTACATGCGGGCGTCCTGCACTTCGTGGCCGTAGGAACCGGCGAACCCTGCACAGGTCTTCGGTCCGGGCGAGGAGTAGATGCCCAGCTTGAGTCCCTTGGAGTGAACGTAATCGGCCAGTGCCTTCATGTCGGGAAATTTGGCGTTGGGATGGAGAACGCCGCTCGCATCGCGCTCGCCCTCCCATGTGTCGTCGATATTGACGTAGAGATAGCCTGCGTCCTTCATGCCGCTGGCAACCAGTTGGTCGGCGGCGGCGCGCACTCCCTTGTCATCGACCTTCCCGGCAAAGTAATTCCAACTGTTCCACCCCATCGGCGGCGTCGCCTGGACTGGGCCTGCCGGCGCTTGCGAAAAAGCCGGGACGGGCTGACCGGCGGCAAACAGGGCCAGCGCAAGGGCGGGGAGCGAGAATGCAGCAATAGGGCGCATGACGGGTCCTTTTTTTATCAGCGAAATGGATGGTGCAAATTGCCAGCGGGCGCCCTTCGGAAAGTGCGGTCCCGGCTTCGACTCAAGTGTGACGGCGTGCGCAATGTGAACAGACCCCGTCAGGGGCAGAGGCGTGGCGGTTCCTGCAACTGCGTCGCTCACGACTCTTCCGTCTGCTGGCAATCATAATATACAACAATGCATTCAATGAGGATCGGATGCGAAGAAGCCGTATTTTTATCAGGAGCATAGCGGCTGCTCGCCCGGCCGTTCCTGCGACCGGGGAAATTTGATCAGGCGCAGAACAGACGTCAGACGGCCAGTCCGCTCGGAATGCCAGGCTCAGGCGGTTCGCTACTCGAGCGATGGGTGTTGAATGGAGTCGCAACCAGGACCCTGAGCCGGCGTCCTGGTTGCACTCTCATCGTCTGAGCAGCTTTTGTGCGCTGCGCGACGGCTGCGTCCTTCCGCTAGAACTCGATGTTGGCCCGAAACTCAATTACGCGCGGACCATTCGTGATGCCGGTGGTGGCGAATCCGGAGTTCTGCACGTTGCTGGCGAACTGGCCGGATGTGCTGCCGAAGACCGGGTGATTCCAGGCGTTTGTGGCCTCCGCCTGGAGTTTGAAGCGCACGTTCTCAAAGATGGGAAATTCTTTGGAGAGCGAAAGGTCGTTATAGAACGCATGGGGCCCGTACAGATAGATGGGATGGACGATGGTGCCGGCCGTGGTATTGGGGGCAATGTAGGCCGAGTTTGCGCCGCCGCTGCCATCCGGAGCGGACAGGTACTTAGGATCGAGAAGCAGCGCATAGGTCTTGCCGGGAACGCGACGCACGCCGACGGCCTTTTGCAACTGGCGGACAGTGACATTGTTCAACCGCACGCCGCCATCTCCATAGTCGTTGTACGTGAGGTTATTGCCGATGACCTGTTGCGGCGTGCCGGTTTGGAAGGTGAGGATGGTGCCCACCGTCCAGTTGCCCAACATGCGGCTGGCCAGAGTGTTGCCGTTCAGAAAGGTTTTGCCCTTGCCGAGGGGAAGGTCGTAGGTTCCGCTCAAGTGCACCACTTGCCGGATGTCGTATTGAGCAGGTCCATACGCGTACGCCAGGTTGCGCAGAGTGATGGTTCCCGGCCAGCCGCACCAGCCGCTGTAGCCGTAATATCCGCAGCCATAACCGTAGGCGGATGTGCCATTGGTGTTGACCTGGAAACCGAGGGTGTGGCTGAGCGTGTAGTTGGCATCGAACTGCAAGCCGGCCCACTGCTGCTGGCGGAGATCGACCTGCACCGATTGGTAGTTGGAGGAACCGGCCGCGGTCATATACTGCGTCTCTTGTCCCGTGGCATAAGGATTGGCCTGGAAGAAGTTGATGGGCTCGCCAGCGCCCGCTCCTCCGGTGTATCCGCCGTTGGTGAGGCAGGGAGCAAAGCTCGATCCCACCAGGTTGCAGAAGTAGTTCACCGTGCCGGTGCCGGCCAGCGCTCCGGCCAGCGCTCCAGCCTGTCCCGAGGTGAGATCCGTGAGGAAACCGCTGTTGGCATAGTCAGCGAGCGGGGCGCTGGATCCGCCGGAAGATTCACCCGCAAAGGCCGCGTCCATGAGGGGGAGGGGTACCTGTCCTGCCAGACCGTTGTTGGCAAAGCTGCACGGAGGATTGTCGCCTTGACCACAGTTGGGATTGGCCGCCATGTAAGCCGACAGGTTGGCCTGAGCGTGCTGGAACTCGGTCAGGAAGCCGTTCTCAAAAATGTTGACTTCGTTGGTGTCCAGGTTGACCCATTGGTGAAGGGTGCGATTGCCGGCGTAGCGGACCTCGATCACCCGTGATCCGAACTGGCGCTGGACGCCAAGGTTCCAGGTTTGGGTGTAAGGCTGTTTGATGTGCGGGTCGATTCCGGTCACTCCGGGGGTGTTGCCGCCGGGCGCGTTGCCCTGAAAAGTGTACGTAGCCTCCGGCACACTTGTCTGGTAGCTGGCAGGCGCTAGCAGGTAGGCAGGCAGCGAGTCGCCCAGCGACAGCGATCCGGGAGCGAAGGTTCCCGTGGTGCCGGAATTGTTCGCCTGGAGCGAGAAGGATTGATAGTAGAACGATCCCTGGTCGGAGACATTGTTCCAGTAATACTGGTAGGGCTCGGTGAAACGGCGCAGGCTGTAACCGAGACGGACCACGGTCTTGCCGTCTCCGGCCAGTTTGCCCAGCACGCCATCCAGTCCCTTGGGGTTCCAGGCAAGCCCCAGGGCGGGCTGCGGTGTCACGTGGTACGGATCGTAAGCCTTGGGCCGAGCCACCAGCGTCGGATTGGCATTGCCGTTGAGCGCGCCGGGCTTGAAGAGATCCCCAGGAGCCGTCGGACCATAGACCGAACTGGGATCGGCCGAGTGGTAGAGACCGGATTTGTCGGTGCTCTCGCCGGTGAAGTCCCAACGCAGGCCATAGTTCAGGGTCAGGGACGGCAGGATCCGCCACGAATCCTGCGCGAACAGACCCCAGGCCAGTGATACTTCGTCCAGTGCATAGGAACCGATGGCGGCCTTGTACCCGCTCGCCTGGGTGTTATAGGCATATTGCCCGCCGACTCCAGAGAGGCGTCCGACCAGGGTGGCATAAAGGCTCTCCGCCTCGCCGAGCGCGTTTCCGCTGGCGCAAGGCAAAGTGCCGCTGCCGCTGCAGTTGGCGCCGCTGCTGTTGGTGAACGCGTTGATGGCCGGATCGCCGGCGGACAGGCCGAGCTGGTAGGTCGGAAAGCCCGAGGGCGCGTTCCAATAGTGGTCCTGCTCACGATAGCCGGTAAAGCCGGCCTTTAGCGTGTGGCTGCCCTTTTGCAAGGTCACTGTATCGGTAAGGTTAAAGGCTGGATAGTAGGAGGTGACGGGCAACTGATAGGACTCACCCGAGGTCCCCAGGCCCCAGTTCACGCTTGGCTTGGTCCGGTAGAGGGGCGCCGCGTTGTAAGCGAAGGAGCTGAGATTGTAGAGAAACCCTGCCTTGAGCTGGTTGATCAAGCGGGGCGAAATCGTCCAGTCCAATCCGTAGGAACTGGTATAACTCTTGGTTTTGTTGCCCGCGACCATGTTGCTGAATCCCGAACCGGGATAGGGCGCGGCATTCTGCCCCGGCTGGATATCCTCCGTCATCGTCCAGGAAAGGTTCATGCGCAGATTCCTGGAAGCGTCGAAGTCAACCCGCACGGACGGAAAGTAGACGGACGTGGAGTTGGAGTTGTTCCAGGTGAGGCTCATCAGGTTGGGATCGCTGACCGTTCCCTTCGATCCGGAGGATGCCGACGTATTGATCAGGCTCAACTGACTGGAGACATTTGCGTTCACCGTGCTGGGCAAGGCGCTTGAAAAGCTCTTCGCTATGCTCAGCAGATTCTCGGTGTAGGTGTTTCCGTCCGTGCCGGTGTAGGTGAAGTTGCCTGACTGCGCTGCTGAAGTCAGCAAGCCGGTCTGCGTGGTCGAGTAGCCGCCGGGGACCCATTGCATGGCAAAGCTGCCGAAAAAGAAGAGCTTGTCCTTCAAAATGCGGCCGCCTACCGATCCGCCGTAATCGTTGAAGATACTCTTGGCCTTGCGTTGACCGACCGCGTCGTTATACCAACTGTTGGCGTTGAGTCCATCGTTATGAAAATTGTCGAAGGCGCGCCCGTGAAATTTGTTGGCGCCGCGGCGGGTGACAAAGTTGGACTGCATGGTGGACTGGCCGAATCCCTGATCCAGATCCAATTGATCGGTCTGAACGGTCATCTCGGCGATGTCTTCAATGCGCGGCGTAACCGCCGGCTCGGCATTGCCGAAAATCTTCATGCGGCTGGACGAGCCGATGGTGCCGTCGATGTTGGTGCCCTGGCTGATGAGCGGCTGGCCGTTCCACTCGCCTGTCCCGCCATAGCCGCTATATCCGGGAGTGAGCGTAGCGAGCGCAGTCAGGTCGCGTCCATTGAGCGGCAAGTCCTCAATCTGCTTCAGGTCCACCACCGTTCCCACGGCATTCGAACTGGATTCCAGCAGCGACGTTGTTGTCGCGTTGACATTCACTGAGACGCTCTGCGCGCCGACGGCCAGCGTCACGTGCAGATCCGTGGTTTGCGCGGCATGAACCTCGACATGCTCCATCACCGTTGTCTGGTATCCCAGGCGCGCCGCTTGCAGTTTGTAGGCGCCAATGGAGAGATTGACAAACGTGTACTCACCGCTCTCGCGCGTGGTCGCACGGCGGACGTAGTTGGTCGCCAAATCGGTCAGTTCCAGAGCCGTTCCCGGAACCACGCCACCGCTGGCATCCTGCACCGTCACCACCACCACGCCTTCGGAGCCCGACTGCGCACCGCAGCGTGCACAGAAGGCGGCAAGCACCAGCAGGGCAATGGGTAACCACAGAGCTTTCCCGAGTCGATGAGTCGTCATGTTCTTCCCTCCAGCCCGCCCTGTCGGCAAGTTATTCTAGGCAAACGCTTTCTCGACCTGCCTATCGGCAACATTGGCCGACATGATCTCCGCAATTGGATCAAATTGAATCGCTCATTCGAGAAAAACGCATTCTCGCATTTGCAATTTGGATGAAATTATGTATCTCGTGTTGTATTTTTAGCAAGAAAAAATATTCTCCTTGGCCCGGTGTTGCTGGCGCCCCTTTTTAAGGACAGGTGGAGTGGTCCGTGTTTGTCCGCGGAGGCAGTGGTCCCTGCTTGTTGACTTTCCCTTGCTTGCGTATCGTGCGGTATATTTTCTTCACGGCGGTTCTCCCTTGAGGGTTTGCCAGCTTGAACCTAAGAAATCAGGCGGTTTATCGGGCCTGCTCTCGGATAATTCCACCTACGAATTGCACTTGGCCGGCCCTGCATCAGCCATGACAGCCGGTCATGTACGAGGGAAGCTGGAATGCCCGGCTTTCGGCAGCGTGTGCAAGTCCTGTAAGACCAGGTTCCGGCTCAACAGCCTGCGGTGAAGGTCCCAACTGCTTAAAACATTCCACAGGGGCTAAGGCCCGACGTTTGTAGTCCACCGTTTACGGCACGACTAAAAGTCGGTGCCCTTTCAATCCGCAAATTTCGCCACTGGCTGTTGATACTGTTTCCTTGAAGGGTCTATTCATGCTGATGCGCAAGCCGCTTTCCTTCCTTTTGACCCTGGCGCTGCTTCCCGTGGCTTTCGGTGAGCGGCTGGCGGCCCAAACTGCTCCCCAAACCGTCTTCGGGTATCGCGACTTCAGCGCGGAAAGCCAGATCGAAGAGCGATTCCTGGGCGTCCCCGACGCCAAACTGGCGGGCCAACACCTGAAGACCCTCACCGCCGAACCCCACCTGGCCGCAACGCCCGAAGACCGCAAGACGGCCGAATATGTGGCGCAAAAGTTCCGCGCCGCAGGGCTCGAGACAGAAATCGTTCCCTACCGCGTGCTGCTCAATCAGCCCAAAGTGGTGCGCGTCGAGGCTTTTGATGCGGGCGGAAAGCCGCTCATGACCGGGCCCACGCGCGAGCACGTCGATGGCGACGCCTACGACGACGATCCCCGGATAGTGATGCCATTCAACGGTTCCTCCGGCTCCGGCGATGTGACGGGCGAGGTGGTCTACGCCAACTACGGCCGGCTGGAGGACTTTGACCAACTCGCCGCCCAGCACGTCGACCTGCACGGAAAAATCGTTCTGGTGCGCTACGGCGGCAACTTTCGCGGCGTCAAGGTGTATATCGCAGAGCTGCGGGGCGCGGCCGGTGTACTCATTTACTCCGACCCCGCGGACGACGGCTACTACAAAGGGGACGCCTACCCGCTGGGCCCCTGGCGTCCGGAAACCGGCGTCCAGCGAGGGAGCGTGCAGTACCTTTTCAAATATCCCGGCGACCCGGAGACGCCTGGTGTGGCCTCGACGCCGGAGTTGCCAGACTGGGCACGGGTCTCGCCTGAAGGAAACCAGCCGCACATCATTTCCATCCCCATCAGCTATCACGATGCTGCGCCTATTCTGCGGGCGCTCAGCGGGCCTGGCGTGCCGCAGGGCTGGCAGGGTGCTCTGCCGTTCCGCTATCACCTGGGCTCGACCGCGCCGGGGGGGGGACAGGGCGGCGTAAAGGTGCATCTGGTCTCGGTGCAGGACTACCAGCGCCGCATCATCTGGAATGTGATTGGAAAAGTGAAGGGCGCGGAATACCCGGACGAATGGGTGGTGGCAGGCAATCACCGCGATGCGTGGGTTTACGGCGCGGTCGACCCCTCCAGCGGTACGGCGGCCATGCTGGAAGCGGTTCACGGTGTCGGCGCGCTGCTCCATCAGGGGTGGCGGCCCAAACGCACTCTCATTTTTGCCAGTTGGGACGCGGAAGAGGAGGGTTTGATCGGCTCGACGGAGTGGGTGGAGCAGCACGGCAAGGATCTGGAACGCGCCGTCGTCTACTTGAATACGGATGTTGCCGTCGCCGGGCCGGATTTCACGGCATCCGCTGTTCCTTCGCTCAAACAGTTCGTCCGCGAGGTGACCCGCTCCGTTCCCAGCCCGCTTGGCGGGACGGTCTATCAGCAGTGGCGCATTGAACACCCGGCCCAAACCGAGCGCACGGCCACAGTCGAGCATCCCGGCCAGGACGGGCACCCCGCGCAAAATAATCACCGCAGCGCGTACGCGTCGACCGAGACCGGCGAGGAGGTCGAGGTGGGCGACCTGGGTTCCGGATCCGACTACACGCCATTCCTGCAACATGCAGGCGTTCCCTCCACGGATATCGGCTCCGTCGGCCCCTATGGGGTGTATCACTCGGTCTTCGATAACTACGCATGGTTTACGGAAAACGCCGACCCGCGGTTTGTTTATTTGCAGCAGATGGCCCGCGTCTTCGGTCTGGAAGCTGTGCGCATGGCCGACACGGATGTGCTGCCCTACGACTACGTTGCTTACGCCCGCGCGATTTCGTCTTACATCGACGCCGCCCAGCGCAAGTCAGGCGCGTCCGCCGACAAGGCCTGGTGGGCACGGTGGAAGGACTCTGGCCAAAACTCTCTGGACTTTGCCCCCGCGCAATCCGCAGCAATCCGCTTTGCCGCGGCAGCCGAGCGAATTCGCGCGCTGCAAGTGGCACCTGGCGGCGACCTGGTCAAGCTGAATCTGGCGCTGCGCCAGGCAGAAACCGCCCTGACGACCGAAACCGGGCTGCCCAATCGCCCCTGGTATCGGCACACCATCTACGCTCCCGGCGAATTCACCGGCTACGCGGCGGTCGTCCTTCCGGGCGTGAACGAGGGCCTGGACGCGCGCGATGCGAATCGCACCGCCCGGCAGTTGGAAGTGCTGGCCCAGGCGCTCGACCGCGCCACGCGCGCGCTGGACTCGGCCCGGTAGAGCAAACTAGGCCTGGGGTTGGTTTCTCGTTCAAGGTGCGGGACAGTAATATACTAGAAATATTACCCAGGGTACGACGTTTTGCGGTACTATCGATTTAATTCATGGTTACGAATGTCAGGCCGTGACGAGTGCCCCACCCTGGGAGGAGATTTTTGGAATGCATGATCTTCTTGTTGTCTTGGCCTTTCTTGTCATGATGGCCGGCCCCGCCATTGTTGCGTCCCTTCCCAAGACCGACTCGGACGACGATGCCTGAAGTCATGTCAGACTGGGTTTCGGGGTGAGGGCCTGCTTTCATGAGAATTCACTCCCACGCCGCCTTGGGTGGTTGACCGCGCACCCTATCGCTCGTATCGTTTAAAGTTGACTATGAGAATTTCCCCCAACACCTTGCGGATCGGGATTGCGGCTGCCATTATCGTCGGCACCATCGGTTGGCTGGCCTACTCCGGTTACGGAGCGAACAAAAGCTATTACGTGACCATCGCTGAGCTGGGCGGGATGGGCGACAAGGCCTATCACAGCCAATTGCGCGTGGAGGGATTCGTGCAGCCCGGCTCGATCGAGCAGAATGGCACGCACGTCACTTTTGTCATGAACGAGTTTGAAAGCCACTCTCCCAAGGCCGCCAGCGGTCGTCTGCTCACGGTGAACTACAAGGGCTCCGAGCCGCCGCCGGATACATTCAAGGACAACTCCCAGGCTCTGGCAATAGGCTCCTACGGGCACGATGGCGTCTTCCACGCTACGGTTCTGCAGGCCAAGTGCGCCAGCAAATACGCGCCCGCGCAGCCTGGTCAGGCGCAGCCCGGCATGTCTCAGCCCAGCGCTTCACCCGCCCCGCGCGCAGCCGCCCAGGCGCCGGCCGCGCGCTCATCGAATCCGTCTCCGGCGACAAACTGATCGAATGACCGTTTTAGCAAGCCCGCCCGCCCACTCGAAGTTCTGCGCCCGGCTCGATCAAGTCTCCAAGCTCTTCGGCTCGTTTGCGGCCCTGCGCCAGGTTTCAGTGGACCTGGAGCCGGGGCGCTGCTACGTGCTGGTGGGCGAGAACGGTGCGGGCAAGTCCACGCTGCTGCGTATTCTGGCGGGTCTGCTGCGGCCCAGCTTCGGAAAGGTAAGAGTCTTCGCCGAATTGAGGCCCGAAGGGGCAGCAACGGATGGCGTTGAGCCGCATGATGCTCGTGAGCGCATCGGCTACATGAGCCACGCCGCCATGCTCTACGACGAACTCACCGCCCAGGAAAATCTGCGCTACTTCGCCAGCCTCTATCGCGGCCGCACCCGCCTCACGCCGGCCGAGGCGCTGCGCCAGGTGGGCCTGGACCCGGAGCTCAACCGGCCGCTTGGCCATTATTCGCAAGGCATGAGGCAGCGCACGTCGCTGGCTCGCGTGCTGCTGCCCATCCCGGAACTGCTGCTGCTGGATGAGCCGTTCTCGAATATGGACGTCGAAAGCGCCCGTCAGATGGTTGAGCTGCTGGCCGGATTTCGGGCGAGCAACCGCACGATTGTCTTGACGACCCACCAGCGCGAATTGGCCGCCCCCATCGCCGACTGGGTACTCAGCCTGCACGCGGGCCGCGTCGCTTCATTTGAACCTGGGAACCCCACGCTATGAAGACCAACGGCGCACGCATTCTCGAAGCTCTCGGCATCCCTTTCGAACTCCATGAGTACGAGGTCGACCCCGACGACCTGTCCGCTGTGAATGTGGCGAAGAAGATCGGCATGCCGCCGGAGCAGGTTTTCAAGACTCTGCTGACGACTGGCGGACCCGGCGTGTACGTTTTTGCCGTCATACCCGGCGATGCGGAACTCGACTTCAAGAAGCTGGCGCGCGCCGCCGGATTGCGCAAGGCCGAGATGGTCCACCTGAAAGACGTGCAGCCGCTCACCGGTTACATTCGCGGCGGCGTTACCGTGTTCGGAGCAAAAAAGGCCTACCCGGTCTTCGTCGATGAGACGGTGATTCTGTTCGACACGATCAGCGTGTCGGCCGGGGCGCGGGGAACGCAACTGATCCTGACCCCTGACGACTACCTGCGCGCCGCCCAGGCGCAGGGCACCGATGCGCAGACTGCCGATCTGACGAAATCCGTAACCGTGGAAGGTCGCGCCTGATGCCCCGCGCCCTGTGGACTCATCTCGTCAAGGACCTGCGCATTGAGTGGCGCTCATTCGACGCCCTTATCTCGATGCTGTTTTTTTCCGGCCTGGTGGTGGTTCTGTTCTCCATTGCCTTCGACCCGCGCGGCGCGTTTTCGCAGCAGATCGCCGGCGGCGTGCTGTGCGTGGCCACCATGTTTGCCTCAGTCAGCGCGCTGAATCAGGCCTGGGCGCGCGAAATCCGACACCAGGTGCTGGACGCGCAGCGCATGGCTCCGGCTTCCGGCGCGGAGCTCTACCTGGCCAAAGTGCTGGCCAATTTTCTTTTCGTTACCATCGTCCAGGTGGTGTTGGCGCCGTTTTTCTTCGTCTTCTATAACCTGCGCATTGAAGGGCAGGCGTGGCTGCTGGCACTGGTTCTTCCGCTGGGCACGTGGGCCCTGGTCGCGAACGGCATCTTCTTTGCAGCGCTTTCCATCCGCAGCCGCAACCGCGAACTGCTGCTGTCGCTCATCCTGTTTCCCATCTTCATTCCGGCGCTGCTGGCCATGGTGCAGGCCACCACCGCCATCCTGACGGGAGAAAGCGACCCCACGCTGTGGATCAAGATGCTGCTGGGCTACGACATCATCTTCACCACGGCGAGCTTGTTGCTGTTCGATGTTGTGTTTCACGCGGAGTAGGCAGCCATTGCGGCATATTTCCCTGGAAATGGGGTATGCATGAACTACTACATGGTTCACACGACGTATCCCATTCTCTTTCTCTCGGTATTCGCGCGTCAGCTATGCCTTCCTGTTCCGGCCGTTCTGTTTCTGCTGGCCGGCGGAGCCTTGGCGGGCGCCGGCAAGCTGAGTTTCAGCGGGATACTGCTGGTGGCCATTCTCGGATGCCTGATGGGCGACCTGATTTGGTTTGAAGCGGGACGCCGCAGCGGCAGGCGGGTCCTGCGCCTCTTCTGCGCCCTGGCTCCCGATCCCAGCGCCAGTATTCGCCGGTCGAAATCCAACTTCGCCCGGAGAGGCCTGCCAACCCTCCTCTTTGCCAAGTTCATCCCTGGGCTGGACGGCATCATGCCTCCATTGGCGGGAATGTCGGGAGCTGCCCGCACGCAATTCGCGCTTTACGATGCCGGGGGCTCTGCTTTGTGGTCGGCGGCATACATCGGCGCTGGATTTCTTTTTGCTGCGCAGTTGGACAAAGTGACTCGATTCACATCCCTGGTGAGCAATGCCGTAGTTCTGGTGCTGGGGGTTCCATTGCTGTTCTTCTTTGTGTGGAAGCTGCTTCGGCTTCTGCACATGATTCGGCAGATTCGACCGCTCCACATCACCCCGCAACATCTCAAGGAGAGGCTGGACGCGGGCGATAAGATTGGCCTGGTTGACTTGCTGCGATTTGAGGACGATCCGCAGGACTCCCGCGTGATTCCTGGTTCGGTGCGCGCCGATCCACTGAAGCTGCGCAGCAAGGTCCGCATCGTCCTGCCGGAACATGTTTACATGGTGCTCTACTGTGA
>Ga0224529_1000527_pt1 | contig 27878 bp, 34 predicted proteins | sample CBST50metaG_FD_179893 | JGI IMG/M metagenome (GOLD analysis project Ga0224529, IMG submission 179893) | Peat soil microbial communities from Stordalen Mire, Sweden - C.B.S.T50 | ecosystem: Environmental > Terrestrial > Soil > Wetlands > Peat | place: Sweden: Norrbotten County, Stordalen Mire... | reverse complement strand
ACCGCATGAAGATTTACTTTTACGATGGATCGAGCGCGTGGGTTTGCGCGCGTCGCATGGAACAGGGGCGCATGCGCTGGCCCAGTTCCGAAGATGGCCACGTGCAACTGACACAGGCGGAGTTCGCCATGATGAACGTCAATGTAATGACCACATAGGCGAGAAAGATAAGCAGCGCGCAGAACAACGCGACCAGCGCGGGAATCAGAGAAGCGGCCGTCAGAGCAGCCCCTGCGCCAGGAACGAGAACTCCTACAATTCCCCCAGCCGTTGCACCTGCCGTGGCGCTTGGCAGACACGCCGCTAATATCGCTCCGCTGATTTGAACGCCAGTCCACAGGATTGATGATGGATTCAGATACCCCGAAACCCCTCCGGCCTGTTGACCGATCTGGACGAAGCTATTGATGATCGCCGGGAACCAGGTCGATTGATTGATAAGCAGGGCGTAGAAGAAGCTGATGGTCATCAACTTCTTTAGGAAGCCAGCAATCCATCCCTCTAATTCATGCCGTTCCAGGAAAAGAACGATCATTGCCCATGTAAAGTCGATAACGGCCAGAAGGCCGAAGAGTTTATTCGCATATGCGCAATCGAGCGCAGCGGTCGTTCTGGAATGCGCGCCCTGCAAGCCGCACACTGCGGGCGGCACTGTACTCAATGGCTTTTCGTTTGAGGTGCGTCGTGGGCGGCAGCGTTTCACTCAGTCTGTGCAAGGTGCTCGGAAGCCGCCTGCATCAACCTGGTCGGCAACAAGCGCATGGGGAGCGGAGGAACGAGCATGAGCGATGAACTCTATGCCTGCGTTTGTGCGCCGGAGTTTCCCGCTCAGGCATTGTTGCGCTTGCGGACCGAATTGCAATCGGAGCCTGTGGCCGTGATCGAAGGCCGTGCGCCTTTGGAGATCGTCTGCACATTGAATCGTGCGGCGCATCTGAAAGGCGCAGTCTTGGGAATGACGCGGCTGGAGGCCGAAGGCATCTCCGATTTGCGGTTGCTGGCGCGCTCCGTAGAGGTTGAGGCCGCAGTGCGTGCCGTGTTACTGGAATATATATCGCAATTCTCACCGCGTATTGAAGATGCGAGTGCGGCAACGGCCAGTACATTTGTTCTCGACATCGCAGGTACCGGACTGCTATTCGGCCCACCGGAAACACTGGCCAAAACGTTGCGCGCCGCTCTAACCACAGCGGGTTTTCGTGCCTCGATTTCTGTGAGTGCGAACTTTCATACGGCCCGATTAAAGGCTGCAACATCACGCGGAATTACTGTGATTCCAGAAGGGCAGGAAGCAACTGTGCTTGCAAAGCTCCCACTTGCCGTGTTGAATCTCGAAGAGAACCACGCGGAAACCTTTGCCATCTGGGGGATTCGCACTCTGGGAGAACTGGCCGCATTGCCTGAGGTGGATCTGATTGCACGGCTTGGTCAGCAAGCGAAGCTCTGGCGCAATGTTGCGCGAGGAGTAGCGGCCCACCCATTTCAACCCATCGAGGCCGAGTTCACGCTGAAGGAGTTTTTTGACTTCGAGACGCCTGTCGAAGAGATGGACTCGCTGCTCTTCATCGGCGCGCGGATGATTGATTGCCTGGTTGCGCGGGCATCGGCGCGGGCATTGTCGCTGGCTACTCTGACCGTTGATCTGGCTCTTGCAGGAGAGCGGCAACACAAGCGAGTGATCCGACCTGCATTGCCTTCGATTGACCGCAAGTTCCTGCTCAAGCTGTTGCAACTGGCAGGTTCTGCGGCACCATATACCATCCATCGATAGGTGGAGATTTCGCTCCGCCATGCGATGCAAGACGCGCTATTCTCTTCGGCGTATTCTTGCCTATTCCGGCAACTCCTCGGGTAATGGAAAGCGAGTGGATCGTCTATGGGCGAGATAACTGCGGATTGCCTCCACAACGAATCTGCGCGCCTTCTGGATGGACAACCCGCATCTCGATGTTCCCCGTATACATGCCTTTCCTACTGGCAAAAGGCGGGCAATGGACGTGCGATTTGTCAGGCAAGCCGCCCGTATACCAAAGCCGTCAATGCCACAAAACGCAACTATGCAACTATGCAAAGACCCGAGCAATTGTGGAACCTGCTGTGATTGCTCCGAAAGTACGTGAGGCGCTCAGCGGCCATTGGCGGAAGGCGTGAGACTACGAGCGAAACGGGTTTGGTAACCACGCTCGTCTGCACGCCAGGCCGACAATCGAGTCGCGAGAGTCGGCAATGGAGCAATTGTGACTAAGGGAGCGATTCGCGTCCTGGTAGTGGAGGATCACCATGTGGTGCGCCAGGGGCTGGTTGCGCTACTGAATGTGGTGGACGGCCTGGAGGTGGTGGGCGAGGCCGCTGACGGTGTCGAGGCCATCGCGCAGTTTAGCAAATACCAGCCGGATATTGTATTGATCGACCTGCGGCTGCCGCGGCTCACCGGCGTCGAGGTCATCAAGCGTGTCCGCATGCAGACGCCGCAGGCGCGCTTCATCGTGCTCACCACCTACGACGGCGATGAGGACATCTATCGCGCCCTACAGGCCGGCGCGCGCGCCTATCTGCTCAAGGGCATGACCTCCGAAGAGCTGATAGCAACGATCCGCGCGGTTCATGCAGGCAGATCGCACATTCCGCCGGCGATTGCAGGAAAGCTGGCCGAGCGCATGGGCACCGAGGAGCTGACGCCGCGCGAGTTCGACGTGCTGGAGCAAATCGTGAACGGCATGAGCAACAAGGAGATCGCCACCGAGCTTGAAATCTCGGAGACCACGGTGAAGACACACATCAACAGCTTGCTGGGCAAACTCGGTGTGACGGACCGGACGCAGGCGGCTACGGCGGCAATTCAGCGAGGCATTGTTCCACTGGAATCCCTCAAAAACCATGGATGAAACGGACAGAAGTGCAGGACTCCATTTCTCGGCTCTCACTGCCCAAGAGAAGATCGTGATTCTGAGGCGGCAACCTGCTGAAGCGGCACCAGTAGGCTGAACCCCCTTGTTCTTGATGCCGTCCGTGCGGCGGAACGCCGCGGAACTGACTTGGTTGCGTTATGGCCGATGACAAACATGGAACTACGCACCTAGATGGCTCGTTGACGATCTACGGCTACTTCCGGCGAGCCTACCGGAGATCTGCCTGGGGCGAAGCACTTCCCGATGCAGGGCCCATCGTGTTCGGGCCGGACCTGAACTGCGCCTTATTCAGTCTGGAGTTCGATGGTGCGTGCATCGTGAATGCCGCCTACCGATGTACGACCTGCGTCACGCTAGTTGCGTTTTGCGAGCACCTGTCAGAGTTAGTGATCGGCCTACCCGTAGAGCATGTCCTCAGGCTGGAAGCGGAACATCTTTTGCATTTCCACCAGGAGGTTCCGTTCGAGCGCCGCGATCGGGCACTGCTGGCCATGAATGCACTGAAAATCGCGGTACAACATTTTGTTCAAAGGAGTCGCCCTTGAAAGTTGCGTACATATTTTCGACGCAGGGCCACACCGTGTCGTACAAGCTTGGCCAAATGATCCTACCCCAACTGGAGCAGGGTAGGCACGGGGCCGAGGTGGTTGCCATGTTCTTCTTCGAAGATAACTGCTATGTGCTTCAGATGGGGAATCCGCTGGGAGAGCGCTTGGCCCAAGTCGCGCGCCAACAGAACATCCTCTTGATGTGCTGTGATCATTGTTGCTACGAGCGCGGCATCGCGGACAAGCTGATTGCCGATGTGCCGATCGGGTGTTTCCCGGACCTTTACAAGGCTCTGGCCGGCAATATGCCGGATCAGGTCATAACTTTGTAACCGCTTGCGATTACGCCAGGTTTGTTCGATGCGCTGCGCATGGAAACGGCGGCGGGTTCTCGGTCCTCTCGATGCAGTCGAATTGCCTTGGTGCTGCTGCAAATGGTGACGCGCGATGCGCAGAGGCGGGCGGCCGAAATCGTAGAGTGCGGACACTCCAGAATGACCGAGACTGCTTCTGCATTGGTGCGAAGATCGCACGCAGCAGAGATGGCCGTGGCCAGTGGCCCGGTCAGAGCGTCAGCCAGAAGCGAACGGAGTAACTTCTGCGCGTCGCTACAATCCAACAGTTAACCAGAAAGGGGGTACGACGCAACTATTGCAATTGAGCAAAACGAAACAGACAAGGAATTCGAGCCAAGACAACAATTACAAAGCCCAAGTGCAGTTGGGATGAAGTGCTCGGAAATCTGTGGACTTGCTTTCACCCTCCCACCTGAAGCAGGCAAATGTATTTCATCTTCAGCGTCGGGTGTCTTCAGGTCACAAGCCTGAACGTCCATCCGTCGTAAACCGCAAACGCAGCAAAAAAAAAGAAAGAGGAGATATGGCAGACCAGGAAGTTGTAGCGAATCAGAAAACGATCCTCAGCCACCAGGCGTCCATTCTGGAAAATCAGAAAGCGATCCTCAGCCACCAGACATCCATCCTTCACAACCAGGCAACTATTGAAAAGAACCAGAAGTCTCTCGATGAAATTCTCGTGAATCAGAAAGAGATTCTCGTGAATCAGAAGGCGATTCTGGCTTCTTTCAAGAAGTAGCTTTCTCCGCTCGGAACGGCCAGGCGAACCTCATGGTTTACCTGGTCGTTATCGAGTTCCCAGGCCCGATTGGCAGCATAGAGAATATGCCCAGCTGAACGGCCGGTGTCGATCTGACCGATCTGGGAGTAGACCCCATGCACAGATCGACGATTGAACAAACGCGGTAATGGCGGCTAGCTCAGTCGGCCAAGCAATCCCCATTCTTTGGGCATCGTTCTCCTTCCCAGCAAGACATATCCAGAGCAGAAAACCGGAAACTGTGCAACAGATACCCTATCCTCGGTCTCTACCTCGATGCACAGGATTTACAGCCTCCGCGCAGAATAGGATTCAACTCCAAGGCCGCTGCCGATACGGCAACCTCGCCATGGTCCAGATCATCCAGTGTCGGTAGGATGGAAACATAAGGTTGTTTGCAAAGAGCAGGCGCATCGGAATACTCGCCGACAGCTAGGCGCGCTCGCATCCACCTTTTGGTGGAGTCCTACATCGGCACAAAGGTGTATACCACAGACCTCCAGAGTCCGGCTAAGATAAACTTAGGCCTAAGTATGAATTCCGCACGCGCGGCGCTTCGATGCTGAATTCTCTGCGCGGAAGCGAACTGAATTAATTCAGATATCAGGGACTGCCGGCGACGGATGAGGAAAGTGAACGAATGCGTTTGAAACTGCATGTTCAGCCCCGGCCTTTGCTGTTCATTGGGGTGTTGTTGATTTGCTGGCAGATTGCCATCAATCGGCATCCGGGCCAGCTCTTACCAGGTCCACTGAGCGTCTTGCGCGCCATCGGCGACCTGATGCACAGCGGTCTCTTGCTGAAGTATATCGTTGCCTCGCTCTTCCGTGTGACTTGGGGCTTTGCACTGGGCGCCTCTCTGGGGATTCCTCTGGGGCTCGCAATTGGCTGGAATCGCCGCGCTGAAATGGCTCTCAATCCGCTGATTCAGATTTTTCGCCCGATTTCGCCGCTTGCATGGATTCCAGTCGCGATCCTCTGGTTCGGCGTGGGCGATATGGCTGCCGTCTTTCTCATCTTTGTCGGGTGCTTCTTTCCCTTGCTCTTGACCGCCATGAGCGCCGTCCATAACATCCCCGCGTTATACATCGATGCAGGGCGCAATTTCGGCCTGAGCCCATTCGCATTTGTATCCCGTGTGCTGTATCCGGCCGTCGCTCCGCAACTCGTCGTGGGCATGCGCATCACATTGGGCATCGCATGGCTGGTCGTCGTCGCAGCCGAGATGATTGCCGTCAACTCCGGATTGGGCTTTCTGATTGTCGACGCGCGCAATGCCGGCAATCGTTACGATCTCGTGGTGGCTGGCATGGTCATCATCGGGGCCATCGGACTGCTTCTCGATCTGGGAATGCGATCGCTTGAACGCGTGAAGTCGTTCCGCTGGAGTTATTCGGAGGATTAGTGTCACTGACGAATGCGGCCAATACGCCAGCGGTTGCAGCGATGAAACTGCGCGCGGAGCAGTTGTGTGTGGCATTCGAGCGCGATAGCAAAAGCGTCTCGGTACTGGAGGACATCACTTTCGACATCTCAGATGGAGAGTTCATCTGTATTGTCGGCCGTTCCGGATGCGGCAAATCGACATTGCTCAATGTGCTTGCGGGGTTTCTTGCCCCGACAAGTGGATCGGTGATCATCGACGGTGAACCCGTCCATGGACCAGACCCTCGCCGCATTCTCGTTTTTCAGGAGCATGGGGTTTTCCCATGGCTGACGGTGGAAGGAAACATAGGGTTCGGTCTATCCAAATTGCCGCGTGCGGAACGTGAGCACCGGGTCGCCCACTACGTTCAGATGATCGGCCTGCAGGGCTTCGAGCGCACTTATCCTTCGGACCTATCGGGAGGCATGAAGCAGCGGCTTCAGGTGGCGCGCGCCCTGGCAGTCAATCCGGACATCCTCTATCTGGACGAAGCCTTCGGGGCTTTGGATTCTATCACCCGGCTCACCATGCGCAAGGAACTGCTTCGAATCTGGCAAACGGAAAGGAGAACCATCATATTTGTGACGCACGATATCGACGAGGCAGTGCAACTCGCCGATCGAGTTGTTGTGCTGAGCTCGAATCCGGCAAGAATTGAGGATATACTCACGATCGACATTCGGCGTCCCCGAAATATCAGCTCGCCCCATTACCTGGAGCTTCGCGACAAACTCCTGGAGCAGATCGGCCAGGCATACACCGTATGAATTCGCTGTCCAAGCCAAGGAATTGGGAGAAATATTTCTGGCCGGTTCTCGCGGCTGCGCTGTTGTTCGCGATTTGGCACTACTGCGTTGTCTGGACAGGCACCAATATCTTCCCCTCGCCTCTGGATGTTGAGAAGGGGATGGCTGAGTTGCTCCATAAGGGCGTTCTCTGGGACGACATCGGGGACTCCGTGCGCCGCGTCGCTGTGGGCTTCGGCGCTGCGGCAGTAACTGGAATTCCGCTTGGTTTGACGCTGGGATTGTATCCAGCGGCGAATCAAATGGTGAACCCCGTGCTGCAAATACTGCGGCCAATCAGCCCCATCGCATGGATTCCCATAGCGATCATCCTTTTCGGCGTGGGAGATCGTGCCGCGGTTTTCCTCATCTTTCTCGGCGCGTTCTTTCCGATCGTGCTTGCGTGCGTGAGCGGCGTTTCCAGTGTGCCCTCGATATTCCAGCGCACTGGACGCAACTTCGGTCTTTCGTCTACGCAGCTACTCGCGAGAGTGGTCTTCCCCGCTGCCCTGCCGCAGATCCTGATAGGGCTGCGGATTGCGCTCGGAATCGCATGGGTGGTCGTGGTCGCGGCGGAGATGATTGCCGTCGAATCCGGTCTTGGTTATCTGGTCATAGACTCCCGAAATTCGGGCAAGCGCTATGACCTGGTTATTGCGGCAATGTTGCTGATCGGTGTCATCGGGCTGATATTGGATCTGGGGTTCCGCAGCCTGGAAGGACTACCATCGGTTCGATGGGGGTTCCGCCATGAGTCTTAAGATGAAGAGCTTGTTGTTGGCCTTGGGATGGCTGGTACTCATTTCAGCGTTGCATTCCTATTTGAACGTGAATTGGGTTGCCGTTCTGAACAACTATCGTCCGATCGAGAAGCGCAGGATTACCGTTGCCTACATCCCCGTCACCTGCCAGCTCACCTGCCCGGTAACGGACTACATTTCAAAATACTCTCAATCGGGCGAGGAGTTTCTGCCTCTCATGTTCGAGGGTTTTCCCGAGATGAAGGAAGCGCTCATTTCCAACCGTGTGCAAGCCGCCTTCATCGTAGCTCCAATGGCGCTTGCGCTCAAGGCGCAGGGAGTTCCAATCAAAATTGTCTACCTGGGACACCGCTACGGGAGCGCCGTCGTGGTTCAAAAGGACGGCCCCATCAAAACATTCGCGGATATGCGTGGCCATACGATTGCGATACCGAGCCGCTTTTCCGACGAGCGACTGCTTATCTTCCGCGCCATGAAGGTGTGGGGCATCAAGCCCGGCGAAATCAAAATGGTAGAGATGGCGCCGCCGGATGTTTCCGGTGCGCTTCAGGCACATGCGATAGACGCTTTTGTGATGGCTGAGCCGTTTCCATCCCAAGCGGAGATGGGAGGTTACGGCAGGGTCCTTTTTGAGGCACGAGAGTACTGGCCGGACTACATGTCGTGCATCCTTGTGGTACGGCAGGATCTGATCGACAACCGTCCGGAAGTAGTCCAGGTCTTAGTCGATGGCATCGCGCGATCCGGTCTCTGGCTCAATACCAGCAAGCCTCATCGTGAAGATGCCGCCGATTTCGTGGGCCGCCTCTACTTCAATCAGAAGCCTGCGCTGCTTCGATGGGCGCTCACCAATCCGATGGATCGCGTTATGTACGAACCCCTCGCTCCACGCAAAGCCGACTTCGATATGGTGCGCGATCTAATGATCGAAACGGGGGTTCTGGACAAGAAACTCGAGTTCGGCGAGTACACCGATACACGCTTCTCCGACAAGGCGAGCACCCAGACGCCGTGGAGATATGAGGCAGGCACAGCGACAGCGAGATAGTTACTCATTTACACCGACGGGATATCCTCAGGAGGCATATGTTTCGCAGACGTTTTCTTCAAATAATTGCCCTTGCCAGTACCGGCCTTGCTCCTTTGTCAGCCATCGAAGCTAGAGCAAGCAAGACCGCGATCTATCGTGTCAAAGGATTCAGCTGCATCACTTGCGCCACCGGCCTTGATACCATGCTCCTTCAACAAAGGGGTATAAGGTCGAGCAAATCGATCTACCCGGACGGCAAAGTGACGGTAGTGTTCGATCCCGACCAGATCGCCGAGGAAGCCATCGTAACATTCATCGCTGGTCTGGGCTTTACTGTAGAGGGGTAACGCTGGGCCTGTGTTGGAAGAGAGTCGGTTTCGCACTCGGACCGGATTCGTGCATAACGAATCCCAGGGTTTTGTGAGCCCTCCGGCTCGCGCACGGGTTCACACAGGCAAAGAAAAGGCAGACCCGATCAGAGCGAGCAGAGAACTCGCTGCAAACCGCGCTCAGTCACGACGCAATCGTTACGGAGTTGGTCTCGGTGCCAACCATAGAACGTTTAGTAAAGTCGAGATGTGGCGCGGTGGTGTAGGTCTGGTCTATCTGTTTCCGGCCCTTTCGTCTGCCGGTGCCTCATTAACCCGACCGTGCTCCGTTTCCACATCCCGCTTATCGAACCGGACAGGCGCTATTCACGCATCCGGCTCTCGGAGGAAACATCACGCTTTCGCCCACGGAAAGTTGGCGGTCCGCTGAGTGAGTTTGATCAAGCCATATTCAGCATGAAGGATGTCATCAGAGTATCTTCTGATTCTTCCTGCCCTCACCTTATGTTTCGCGCTCAACCACCGGCGAAGCCTACGGGTCGTGTGTTGATCGATGGCTCGATAGGCTTTGCTGACAGGACCAAGACAGAAATAGTTCGACCAGCCAAGCAACTTCCGGTTGATCGTCTTTACCACTGTTTGTGCATCCTGCTGGGCACATTGAAGCCGCGTAGCTTCGCTGATTTCTCGACAGATGCGCTGCACTCGTTTCTTCGACGGCGTGGTTCCCAGATAGGCTTTGCCCGTCTTCGTCGAGTAGCATCGGCCGATACGATACCCCAGAAAATCGAAGCTCTCTTCCGGCAAGCGGCAGACCCGCGTCTTGGTCTCGTTGATCGTCAGCTTCAGTTTCGTCATGATCTGCCGTGCCACTATCAGAGCCTGTTCCGCTCCGTGGCCACAGCAGATAACGAAATCGTCCGCATAGGATACGATCTGAGCCTGAAGACGTTCTTCGTATCCGAGGTGTTTCCACCCCAGCACGAAGCGGCGCATGTAGAGATTGCTGAACAACGGTGAGATCGGAGAGCCTTGCGGCGTTCCTTTCCCCTCGTCCCGATTGCGTGTACTGCGATGTCGATGTCCACGGTCGTCGATCTCTTCAACAGGCGCTTCCAGCCACATCTTTAACAGATGCAGCATGGCTCCATCGACGATGCGACGGCGAAGCGACTGGAGAAGTTCTGCGTGTGGAACCTCGTCGAAGTACGATGACAAATCGGCGTCAACGATCTCGCGATGCCCCGTGTTGACCAGTCGATGGACGCGTCTTACCGCATCCATCGCACTGCGGTCCTTGCGATAGCCATACTGCTCCGGCGGCAGATCGGCCTCGAATATTGGTTCGAGGACCAGCATCGCCGCCGTTTCCGCTACCCTGTCACGGATAGCGGGTATGCCTAATGGCCGCTTGCTCTTGCCGTCTGCCTTGGGAATGTACACCCGCCGCACCGGCAAGGGTCGATAGGTTCGACTTTTCAGTTCTTGCGCCAGTTCGTCCAGCCAGCGCTCCTCTCCATACGCCTGGATATCCTCAAACCTCTGACCATCCACTCCAGCTGCGCCGCCGTTGGCTTTGCAGCAGAGGTAGGCATGGGCCAGAATGTCCTTGCGATACACCTTGTCGTACAGGACGTAGAAGCGAAAACCGGGCGATTCCTTCGCTTTCGCGTGTAACGCCATCTGCAATTTCTGAATACTTGCCGGAGTTGTCAGGCTCATCGCCAATCTCCCTTCCGCATTGCTTGTTGCATTGATTTCCAACTGAGGTCCCTTCCCTCCACCGGCATTACCCGGCTTCCTCGGTAACTACGGACCTCTCCGCCACCCCATACGGCCCGGCCTGTCTCTCGCGAGTTGCCAGTTGATCGCAGTTGCCATCACCGTTGGGGTTTCCCGTGTTGCGTCTGATCCCCTGTGCGTACATGCCATCGCCATTACCCCGGCAGGTCCGACGGAATCCAATCGCTCGTACTCTTCCATCGGCATCAGCCTTCCCCGAAATTCAGGCGGGTCGGCACCTGCATTACCTGTTACGAGGCCTGCTCAGCGTTCACTCACGTTACGGCCTGTACGCTCGCCAAGTCGCCAAAGCGACCCTCTACACCGAAGGCTCCGACGGCTTCGTTACCTCCGCCGCCGCTTCGATTGCTACCGGGTGGAGCGAACCAGTTCCCGGGCGGGTCTATATCCCGCTGTGGACCAGTGCCTTTTCACGGCGCACTGAATGATCCAGGCTAAGGCCTTCCGACCCAGGACAATCTGAATGGTCGGTTAAGCGGAAGCTACGGGTCATACGAGTCGACAGACATGATCAGAGACGCCAAGCGTGCGATTCGCCAAATCGTCGGAGGGAAGAGTTTGCGCGATGCCCAGATCGGAGATGCCGAAGGCGAGGTTAGCTATCGGGATCTTGAACGACAAGCCGCCACCCTTAAGCATCACAGCGGATGGTACCGGGCGTATCGTCGGAATCAGGCCTTATTCCAACACCGGCTCGCCCATGGAGAGGCGGTAAAGGAAGTGAGTTCCATACCGGCAGTCCATGAAGCGGTAGCCCTCGCAAATCGAGAACTCGACAGGGGAAAGGCGCGCATAAATCGATCGGGGCGATCCCTATAAGGGTGGCGGTCCAGATCCCCGATTGAGGCTCATCGCGATGTGAGCGCTCGTGTCCGGCAGATCGCAGTCCTCAAATCTGGCCACATGCCATCTTCTGAGACGCGCGAATCGCCGCCGAGAACGGGTCATTATCCGGAGCCTGACGGCCTGACTGATGATTCCCCATTTTCTGCCGATAGAGTGTGGTGGCGATCATTCGGAACATCTGAGTGACTCTGGTACCGCACCGACCCACCTGAGCGTCTCCGGGGCTGTTCCGCTGCGAAACCGAATTAATCTATTGCCGAATGAGAGAGCCTTCCATTCTTGATCTGGCCCGAGTTCGAGATCGTCCGGAAAGAGGCAAACCGACTATGGCAGACAAACCGGAGCGCGAATACAGAGACGGTGAATTTCCGCTGGAAGCTTACGCCGCCGTGTACACCTCGATCGGAATGTAAGCGGAGGACGCATGCGATCCGGACCACCGCAGAATTGCGCAGGCGCCTATGATTCGTTCACTGCCGTCGGAATTTTTATTCGGGACTTCATTCCGGGAATGCCGGGCCAGTCTAAGCCCTGCCCGCAGGAAAACGGCTGAACATTGATGCCGATGACTCGGTTACGTCCGCGTGTGCTCGCCACTCGTACCCGCGGTCAGCCTTTCACTAGAAATCTGTTCCGACAAACATCCAACCAGCAGCAGAAAGGAAATCAAAATGGACAAACTGCAACACCAGATGATTGAGTTCTTCGAGAAGCTCAAGGACGCGAGGAACGATCGCGGACAGACTTTCGACCCGGAGACTGCACCGCTAATAGGCCAAGGGGGGAAGGCTATTTGATGCATCATGGTAGCTTCCTCAACGGCACTTGTCGATGGGACGGCGTTTGGGCAAAGTCGGATGGTCACTGGGCACAAGGGTCAGTGACCATTGCGGAGTTCGACAAATGAGTTAAGGAAAGGATCATCGACGGCTTTGTGCCAGGATGGCGCTATTACATCTCCCATGGACGCTGTGTCATGGACAACTCGTAGTTCAAGGGGACGATCTGCTACCGCGAGGACGCTAAAGGCGGCTCCGTGCTCGTTGAATTCATTCCGAGCATAGAGGATGGGCCAGTGACGAAGGTTGACTTCAATCTGCTAACAGAAGTGTTCACCGATGAAATGAGCATCGATACCAAAGCTAAAGAATTCCTGATGCTCTCGAAAATTGCGGGACTTGGCGCCAATGTGCAATGGATGTAATCCGCGGGGTCTCGACAGTTACGTCAGCAACCTGCACGTAAGGACAACATACCGGATTTGCACGGCGATCAATGACTCACCGAACCGACCAGCCTACCTGCCGACGACTGAACTAGCGTCCGACATTCTTTAGCACACCTTTTACACAGTCGGCAAAACAGAAGCGCTGCAAGGGGCACACTGTTTTCATAGCGCTGTGCACGATGTTTGCGAAGTCTGCGGTATGCGACCTGAGCTTCTAGGATTCCGGTCTCGTGATCAACCTACCGCGTTCGCAAGTCGATCAGGAGCAGGACGGCGACAAAGTCGCGATCCCTTTTGGTGAGCACGAGGAGACGTTCCCAATCAAAGCGCTTCGTCAGTGGATCCCGGCGGCCAGCATCACCGAAGGGGCGGTCTTTCGCGGAGTCGATCGTCACAGCAGAGTAGCTGCCCTTGGACTGCATCGCAATTCGATCGCGGCGATATTCAAAACCGCCGCGACGAGGGCAGGCATGAATGCAACCAACATCGCAGGGCACAGCGTTCGGGCGGGCATGGCAACGCAAGCGGCATTGAACGGATCGTCCGAACGCGCCACTGCAAAAACCACCCGGTTCAAATCCCGTCGCGTTCTGCGACGCTACAGCCGGCCAGAGGAGTTGTTTCGCGAGAATGCGTCGGCGAGTCTCGGCCTCTAGTCATTTGATCCCGAGAAATCGCCTCTTCTCAGAGATCAGATCCTCCCTCCCTTCTCGGACCCGGACCCAATCCCGACGACGCGAGCTCCTTGGTACCGAAATCCAACTTCGGGCGGAGGAATCTGTCAGTTGCGCCGAACAACCTCCAGACAGCCGGCCAAATGCAACGTGCCGCGGTAGTAGTCTCAAGTGCAGTTTTCGCTGGCTGAAAACCTGCAGAAAGGAAAGAAGTGAATCGCTCAGTAGTTAACTTGATAGCAGCGGCCGAGCGGGATGAGCGCGGCTACGCCGATGTTCCGCCCGGTTCAGTGAATGACGAACTCGAGAGCGAGTTGGCGGTTCTGGGCTATGCAGTCGCAATCAGCGATCGACTTTGGATCGGGGGATTCCGAGTCTACACGCCAGAATCGATCCAATTTGGGAACTATAGGCCATACGTGCCGCCGTCGATTTTCACCTGCGCGGCGTCCCGCTTTGCACATGTTCCCGACGCCCGCGACTTCGACCTGGAAGCCGTCCTACAAGAGCGTGGAGAGATCCGCTCTAACTGACAACCGCTGCGATCTCGATTTCGTTCTGCTCTCTCGGCGGCGAGCAGGTGAAGATCGCGAATCACTCTGAACATCAGGCCTCACCGTCGCTGACTGCGCGCCGCTTCCTGTGCATCCCTTCTGGCTGATATCTCACTTCACTCCGATAACCTCGCCCACCGAATGTTCAAAGGAAAGCCATGCCTACTCAATTTCTCCCCTCGATTCGTGACAGCGAAACAGTTATTTGCTGGCGCTGCAAAACACGCCAATACCCCAGGAATGGCACCTGTGTGAGGTGCCATTGCGCGCTAAAACTTGAATATCTGAATCTTGAAGTCAGTACTCGGCTCAATCCCCGTACGGTGCATGACGACAGGCAGCTTGCTCGCTCTATCGGCGTCCTGCTCCGGAGCTTGCGCAAGCGCCGCGGCTTTAGTCAGTCGCAGCTCGCAAGGCAGTCCGCAGGTTGCATTGCCCGCACTTACCTTTCCAAAGCGGAATGCGGCCATGTGCTCCTTCCCCTCAGCAAACTCTTGCCGATCGCCAAGGCTTTGGGGTTGACCGCAGTGATCCTGCGCTTCGAGGCGACCGCGTCGCTCGCCGCTCATCAATCAAACACCCGCCGCTGAACCGAGCGGCGTTTCATTCGATATGTTCTTACCGGGCACACCCCAAAGTACTCATTCACCTTTCCAATATTCGTTTCTATCCGAAAATCTGAAGAGCGGACAGGCTCGGCGACAGCAATGCCACAGAAAGGAATATTCGAATGAGAACCCACAGCAACAACACGCCGGACGATGAGGGCAGTGAGGAGAACGACGATCCGGCATTTGACTTCTGGAGTGATGAGGGAGCCAGGCGCTTCAACGAAATTTTGGACGAAGGAAGCGCCTACATTTCGGCGGGCCTCCATCTCGCTGAGGACCCCGAGGTGTATATCGACGACGAGCCTCGTGAGTATCGCGATCCGGATCTCTTTGACCCAGACGAGGAGACTCTACCTCCTGGGGAAATGGCATTGATCGTCGAGAACTCCTACATCAACTAGGGACATACCGCGACTGGAAGGCGAGCGGACTAGAACTGGCAGACACGCACGGTACAGGCCGCCCCGCCTACGGGCTCTGGCAGACGTCAATCCTGCACCTGCAATGCCGCGGCTATGTGTGAAAACAACCAATGGAGACACTCTATACGCAACTTGATCTTTCGCTTCGTTTATATCTGCCTGTTCAGCGCCGTCACCCTCACAGGATGCGCGTCCAGGGGTTCGGAATTCCTCGGCAAATGGATCAATACGAAGAATCCAAATGATACGTTCCAAGTCACGCGGAACGGTGACGAATTCCTTATTGTCGGCCAAGAACAGAAGACGGGAGTGGGAGCTCTATACAAGGATGGAGCACTTGAAGTGAAGGGGGCGTTCCTATCCGTGAACCTCACCTACGTTAAGCGGACCGACACCATTCTGGGGCCGGGGTTCTTCGGTCAGATCGAGTACAAGAGACAGAAATGAATTTACCGGGAGGAATTTCGGCAGGGCTCGAATTCTCTCCGGCCGAGTGTAGCCCGTAAAGACGCTCAAAACTCCTGCCGTACTCGATTAGATCCGCCGAGTTCATTTTACGAAGGAGATCCGATGAACGATATCGACCTGTTTCTCCAGTTGCCCGTCACTGCACAAGTAGCCGTCATCTGCTTTTCTGCATGCGCATCTTGCCTGTTGGTGATGCTTCTTGCCGCCCCGCGGCGAAACCGCTTCTTCTTCCGCTGGCGCCCGGAAACGAGATTCCTAGCTCTGCTTGTGTCGCCGGTGCTGCTTATTATCTGGCCTATTGTGCTATATGCGTTGTTCCTCAAATCCCTGGGGATAGATCCGGAAGACCTGGACCTCAACGACGATTGAGGTTCGTTAGACTCCCTTACCGTTTGGAATGTGCCGGTCTGGCGCTCCCTTCGTTCAAGCCATTGAAATACAGTACTTTCGTAATGTTTGTTAATTTTAGCCAAACGCCTGACCACAGTGGCAGCCGCGGTGCGATGGCATTCCCGTCCACAGTGGCACGCGGTCGTCGCCACTGTGGCAACGACGATCTTCGTTGGCGCCCCGGTTTAAACAAAGCACGGGAGCCAAATCCACAATCGCAGGTATCTACTTGGGTGTTTTCAGCGGTATCACGCCATAAACAATGAATGCCATTGCCATCGTGAATCGGAAGCCCGCCGGGCCGGTATTCCGTTTGGCAAGCGCTAACTCGCTTGGTCTGACCCAGAGGGAGGTCTTCGGGCGATAGTTCGGCCCCGGCGGTGAACTGCGAATTCTCAAGTAAGTCTCCGAAAGCCGATCCTGCCACTCTCGCCGATGCTGCGAATCTTGGTCCGGATCGCCCGACACAAGTTCAAGCTCACGCTTTTGAAAGCCCAGGCTACGTAAAAATCCAATGTAGAGGTCTGCAGCCTGGAGATCGGAGATGCTATCAAATCTGACGAATCCATCTCGCTCATGGTGCACTGCGAAAACTCCGACAGCGTCGATCATGAGCGATCTCTGATCAGCGTCGGGCTGAACGATCAAATCCCGCAGTGTCGAGTTGTCGGCATTCTTGGCGTGCTTTGGCTTCAGCGGCGCGGAAAGAGCAACCCCGGATTTTGGTTGATGCTCAAGTGGATGACGCGTGTCACCCTGGCTGTTCTCCAGCTTCATGAGCCAATCTGCGCGCTCAAACATTGCTTGATCTTCCGCACTGGCGCATGATCCAGCCTCACTCATGTCGCGGCTCACCAGCCGTTGCCACGCCGTCAATAGCCAATCGGCCGCAACCTGTCGAGCGTCCGATTGACTCTGAACTCCGGTCCTGGCAAGCGCTCCTTCGTTTACAAGCAGGTGAACCGGAATGTCGTGAACCTCGCCGTCTCGGAGCCATTTCTTGGACCTCTTCAAAGGAACTCCGCTTGCCCTGCGAACGAGTTCTGGGTCCGGTCGAAAACTCTCGACTCCATCGAGTGCATGGGCAACCAGCCAGGGAAAGATGTTAATGTAGCTCGAAGCAGTCGTATCGAAACTCGCATGGCCGCAAAAGGACGCGGTGATGAAGGCGGCCTTCTTGGATTCCTTTGTGTTTCCGCAAAGATGTCGCCACAGAGACTTCCCCTCGCGCAGCCACACGTGAGTTTCGTGCAGATCTGGAAATAGAGAATCGCGCCGTTTTGAGTGGGAGAGGGTTAACGAAGCGAACAGCCATGCACCGGCCGCATGGCGGAGGGTATGCATATGAACTCCCTTACCCTCATTGGCATAGGGCGTCACCTTGCGGAGGAATGCGTTCAGATCATCGAACAATGAGCACGGAATACGCTTCCCCTTGCCGAGTGTGAAGAGATAATCTGTCGCTTTGGCTCCCTCGGCGGTGCGCATTCGGAACCAGTCGCGAAGTTCTTGCAGTTCGTCATTGGGTTCGTCGGTGCAAAGAAGCGCACCGATAGGCAGTTGCCGCTCCGCGTTCCGAGTCTTCAGCGGTTCCCCTTTGCGGTGCCGAACGTGCAACCAGACGAATCCGAGGATCAGCACGTCTTCCATGCGAAGGCCGCGCAATTCGCCACGCCTGAGGCCAGCCCGGAAAGCGATCCGCACAAGCAAACGCACCAGTCTTCTTTCTCGTTCGCCGCGAAGGACGGGCCATTCTGCCTCGATCCGGTTGATAATCTCAAAGTACTCGCGATGCGTGATCAGGTTGGGGTCGACCGAACCGGCGTTCGTCACCCAGGGCAGACTGTTTCTAGGCACTGGAACTGCATCGGTGTTCTGCGCGACCAGGTACAGATCGAACTCGCGGATCGCCTGCACCGCATCCCTGCGATCGCGAACCGGCTGCTGGTTAATAGCATCGAGATATACCGCTCTCCGCTCCGCTGGTCCAAGAGCCGCAAGGTCCTTGTCTCCGAGCATGCAGCCGAGACTTCGCGCGATGAAAATCACCGTGGCCGCAATCTTACTAGCCGGAATGCGCTTGCCGGGCCGCGAGGAACGACTGTCAAGCGCGATGCCGAAATCGGCCACAAGTCGCAAAGCTGCAGTTAAAGGGGCATCTTTCGCCAGACTTGGAAGACGGGCACGCACTGATTTCGATTGTGCAGCGGAAAGCAGAAGATCCATCCAGGCCGGCTCCGGCGGCATGGTGCTCTGACCTTCCGTATTCACCACGGCGGGGGGTCGCAGCTCCGGGTCCGCAGGTCTGCCGAACTCTAGCAGCGGGGAACCGGGAAAGAGCCGCACTACATCACTGCGGCGGAGCGACTCCGAGCAAAACTCGGTGTTGTTATAGGCGACGAATACTGGTGCGCACTCGCTCATGCAAACTTCCCGCGCACACTGGCGAAGTTCTTCGATTCCGGGTAGGAGTTCCTGCTCTTTTCCCGCCCGAAACTTATTGATCAACTTGCCAATTCTCCTTAAGACCGCCGCATCCCCGGGAGGGAGGGACTTGCCACCACGCATAGCTGGGGCAAGCAAATCGTCGGCATCGGCCGGGACTAACGAACTCCAGAGAGTCGCGGTTAAAGAATCGGGCAACCAAATGCGATGCTCGGCGTCCGCAACGCCCTTTCTCGCAAGTGTCAGTTCGATGTGCACCCGGCCAACAACAAACGTCCTGCGTTCCCACTCAGGAATCGCGCGGACAAGCGCAACGAGGAAGGGCACACCGAAGACTCCTCCATGCACGATCGCCGAAACCAGGACGGCTGCCAGTCGCAGATCGCGCGGTTCAGCCTCTGATCTCACGTCTTGCAGGCGCACGACCCACTCTGACAGCTTACTTTTCCACTTCTTGTGCACGGATACAGCAGTCGAGTAATCCTTGCTGAAGGGATTATCGAACTTACGCTCAGGCGGCAAGAAATGGGGGAGCGATACCCTTCGCCGCGTGCAGGCGGACCAACGAATAGCTGCCTCATGGAGGATTGAGAGATAGCCCGCCATCGTGCGCTTGTCTTCTGCTTTGCTCGCAATCAGCGATTCAGTTTCTCGCACGTCCTGTTTTCTCCAGGGACCGGCTTTGAGGCCGAAGAGCACCCGCCCAACTTCTGTAGGGTTATCGCGGAGCAGGCTCATGAGCGGCTGAAGCCACATGGTTCGCTCTTTGCTCGACAGGTCAAGCTTCTGTGGATTGGAGAAAATGTTGAATTTGAGGCGCATGGGTAACGACTTTTCTTCCAAGAATGTCTATCGGCTGAAATTTGACGCTTTCCAAGAGAGAACCAAGCGCCGCATGCATCGATTCGGAAAAACTCCTGTAATCGAAGCTTGAATGGGGTCCGAACTGCTCCTCGCCTTCAATGAAATGGCCGAGGAGTGCCGAAATCCACTCCTGGCTCAGCCGTTCGTCACCCGCCTCGCTCCACTCGCTGAAGATCGTTTTAGCCAGGTGGCGCGCGAAGTTTGCCACGAATGGAAGAGATTGCTGTTCGAGAGTTGCCGGGCTTATGGCAAGGAACTCGCTGTCGGGACTGATCAGAAAGAGCGGGAGTTCTGGCAGCGCGCCAAAGTGCTTCCCCCATTCAAAGGTCTTCACGTATTCGTGGTAAACCCTGAGTTGGGAAACGGAGAGGTCGGCCGCGACGCCGAGCCGGGCCTTGGCGCTGCCCTTATCGGCCACGCTGACGCGACCGCTCGAGGTGTCTATCGCCGATAGGTCGGGGACTCCGCCGTGGGTTGGGCGGTGACATGTCCCAAGAGTTACCGCGCAAAACGTCAGTAGGGTGAACGCATTGTGGCGTGCAATGACGGCCTTGATGTCATCGCACGTGTTCAGGATATCGTTGACCGCGGCGATTATTGCAACCAGCTTGGCGAGAAATTTCTCGACGGCTTCGAGCGTTGGACACATGGGGCTGCCGAGATAGCCGGATGAGTCGCTCGGCTTCAACGTCAAGTCCACCAAAGCGTCGTAGCCGATAACCCGAAGCTCTGCGTCAAGCGTGGACACGGCGGCGAGTTCTGCTTGCTGGATGCTCCGCACAGCCGGGGTGGCGTAGAATCTGCCGTCTTCGCCTGCGCGTTCTTTTTGCAGCGAAATATATGTCACCAAAACTAGATTCCCGGCGGTCTGATCATTGATCCGTTGCCGGAGCACGCGTCCAAGGCGAGCAAACGTCACTCTGCCACCCAGGCCCGGTCCTCGATCTGAGTTCGAATGTTCGAGAGCGTATTTGAGCCGCAGTGAATAGGTTTTGGGATGTTTCCTAATTCGGACTGACTTGGCAAAGGGCTGCAGCGGTTCTCCTTTCCAGCCGGGAAACTTCATGACGACGAGACGGCGCAAAAGACCGCCGATGCCCCAGTAATCAGGCGCGACAAAGAACTTCCGCACACGGCGGCATCCTTCGTAGTCGCCGTGCTCCTGCTCATAAGAAATTGGCACGGCAGGAAGCAGCCACTCAGCGTGTCCCAATTCGTCGTCCGGCAGGAAGAGCGTCAACTTGTTCACCTCGGAAGGGCGGTCGCTTCGCACCTCCATCGATTGAGCCGTGGTTAGGGTCAGCCCACGCGCCACGACGAATTTCGCCAACGCAAAGATCTCCAGACCGCCCAGGCTGCGATCCGCCTGACTCTCGAGGATCTGCAGTCCTATACCGAGTTCTTCGATGGCCAGGTTCCGCCATGCGAAGGAGAGATTCTGGTTTTGCATGGCCTGCCAGGCGTTGCCGTCACCTTTTCGGCGTGTGGAAAGATGCAGATTCTGAACCGGCAGTACGTCAGCGGGGTTCACGCCCGCATTCATGCAGTTTTTCTTTTCTTCCTCGGACCAGCGGCTGCGCGTGTAGGTCACGCCCGTAGCATCGGCATCGCCATTCTCGTCATCGCCATCGTCGGCGCTCTCACCATCCTGCTGATCGTCGCCGGGGTCGTCTGCCTCAGCGCCTTCGCCTTCGTCATCAAAGCATTCGACCTGATACGCGGCTCCATCGACCTCTTCGTGCGGCGCCGGCGACTCCACCCCGGCAGTTTCGAGTTCCTCTTCACTCGTATAGTCACGGAGGGAATCGGGCTTGTCCGCTACTTTCAGCATGCCAAGAATAGAAGCGAGATCCTCCTTAAGCTGTTCTTCCAGTGTGTCGGAGTTCACCGGCAAATCCCTGCGGATCTGCCGCAATGCGGCCTGCAATTGTGCTCGGGACGCCATCAACGGGATCTTCGCCAGCGCACTTCGAAACGCCGTGATAGCGCGATAGCGATTCATGGTGAAATGCCGAATTGCCAAGGTTCGCCGGTACATCGAATCCCGCACGACACGGCCGGGCCCCTCGGGCAACAACCAGTCCTCGCGATGCGCCCAATAGCCGAGTGCAGCAATGTGGGCTAGCAGAGCTTCCAGGCGAAGCGCGTCGAATTGTTGCCGTAGGTTCGGGTGCCCGTTATCGGGTAGAAGTGCACTCTTGCTGTACCTTTCCCACAACAGGCAGCAGAGCCCATGATCGCGGGCGCCGCCGCTCACGAAGGGGTTGCCGCCCGAGCAGCAAAGGAAGCGCTTCCGTTCCTCTTCAGAATCGAAGAGAAACACCCCGAGCCGCTCTGCGTGATGCAAAATCCATCGCAGTTCGCAGATATACTCGCGGATCTTAGGGCGAGCTTCAACCGGCTGCGTGTGGAGCGACTTGCGTAGCAGGCTGCAGGCCTGACCTGCAACCCGCCTTCCTCCAAGGAAAGAGGCAGGCACCTGCAGTCTGGTCAGCAATTCGGCCAGCGCTGCGGAGCCCGAGATTGCGCCACGGACCCGCGCATTGTTTCGGATGATGAGCAGTCTCCCGACCGGAGTGAGCGGGGCGTCGTTCACCGCGCCCCCTGCCCGGCACGCGGCTTGGGCCGGAAAGGCTGAAGATTCCCGTCCGGCATCACACGAAAATAAACATAGCCAAGATCCCTATACTTGGCGCTCAGGCTCTCAATTGACCGAATGTAATAGCGAGCACAGCTGCGATTATGATTCTCCACTCGTTCTACCAAAAATCCCCATCCCAGAAGCCTCGGCCACGCACGTCCGAACGCTCGGGAGCTGCAACCCGTGGCCTTGCGCAGCGCCGTATACCCTACGCTGATCGCCCAGGTGTCGTCACTGTGACCCATGCCGGCTGCGTTGGCCATTTTTAGTAGGGCCCGGTAGATTTTTTCCTCGTTACGACGCACCGCGAACAGTGCGAGGCAAGACGGCATCTCGTGATCATCCCCACGTACCTCGAATTCGCAGCCCAGCAAGGCAGGGAACAAATGCGCATCGAACAGAGTCGGTCCATCCATTTGCGATCCTCCGTTGAGAGATGGCAGCCCAGAACGTTTTCCGCCCAGCTCAAGAGTCATTGCCGAAGAGGTGATGTGGGCTCTTTAAATCACCATACGTCAATTTGTGTTGACTTTCAATGACAACAATGAAAACTTTTCTAAACTATACACTTGTCCTATCAAATCAATTCCCTTTTGACCATGGTGCGAGCAGAGATATACTGAATTGCCAAAGGAGCAGAAAAAGGATGAGTACAGTTGCAATAAAGGAGGTTAAGCCTCGTGGCGACAAGACGTTAGGCGCACGTATCCGGAGCCTGCGGGAGATGCGAGGGATGTCGCTGAGAGAACTGTCGACGGCGGCCGAGTTTGAATATCACAACCTGTCGAGGCTCGAAAACGGCCGGATCGGCTACTCTTCTGACTCCATTTGCCGTATCGCTCGAGCTCTGGATGTGACGATTGCCGATCTCTATGCCCAGGGACCACCGGTACCGATTAACTGGGTTCCCTGGGCTGACCCCAAAGAGACCCGGCCATTCATCCCGATCACAAGACCGCTGGCAAATGGAACGTATGCCGTTGAAGTTAAAGATGGTGCAATGAATCCAGAGCTTCTACGAGGCGATATCGCCATCGTGAATCCGCACTTCGAGGCCCAACATGGGCGTCTCGTTGCCGTTCGCATAGCCGCCGAAGAAGGCGAGAGGATCTTGATCCGCCGCGCACAGTTAGTTAAGAAACCGGTCTGGCATCCCTTGCCAGGGGGAGAATCCGAATTGGATAGCTACACGGACGAAAGCCCGGTTTGGGATCTCATCCCGAACGATACGATTCACTACGAGACACTGACCGGCACTCGTGATACGCTCTGTCAACCGCATGGGTGCGTAATGACAATTATTCGGCAGTTGACTTGACAAGACAACTCGATGAACATATCCTGTCACTAGAGATAGTGAAAGGAGAATATTTATAAATACGTGCGAGATGATGGCTGGCATCGAAGTAGTACATGTTGGTGCCAGCTCTCAATCTGAGATTTTGGACGCCGTCCGGACCTTCTGGGTGGGTGCGGCAACATCGCGTCCCCGCCAAGATGTGCCCTGTTCTCCTCGAGCAGGCTAGCGCTTGCTCCTCCGAGCTTGAATCTCAGATCTACATGCTTAGGGCGCCGCCCCTAATTCATCGGCAAATTGTTGGCAGGAGGATGGCATGGTTCGACTCTTGAAGATCTCGGAAGCCGCATTGCGGCTCAACATCAGCGTAAAAACCACTTGGAAAATGGTGTACGGCCGGAGGATTGATGTGGTGCGGATCGGCCGCTCCGTCCGGATTCCAGAGGACTCAGTTGACAAACTCATCGACGACGGCACAACCCCTGCTCACAACGACGACGATGATGACGATAACGACATGTAGCCGGATGAGGAGCGGGATAGTACCTGGCAGCTATCGCCGCTTCGATCCGCAGGTACCGGTCTGCAACTAACCGCCCACCGCAGTTCAACGCGGTGGGCGGGCCGCCCGCAATAAACCTCCAACACAATTCGGAACCATTGGCCTGCCCGCAAACAATGCGGCCAGGTCGACGGGAGATCTTTGTCCCGGTGTGCGGCCGCTCAGGCCCAGAGGAAAACGGAAATGAGTGTGTTCAAACAAGGCAAAGTTTACCGGTACGAATTCCAGTTTATGGGCCAACGCATCCGCGAGTCGGCTCACACGAGCGACAAGGAACTCGCACGGTCGATCGAGCGCAAGCGGCGAACGGCGATGGAAGAGTCTGCCGGCGGCGTCAAGCGGCCGAAGCCGTTGTTGTTCAGAAAAGCCGGGAAAACCTGGCTGGCAGGGAATGCCCACTGGAGTGAGTCCTACCGGGAAATCAACAAATTGAAGTTCAGCCATCTGCTGCCGGTCTTCGGCAATCTGCTCATCAGCGAGATTTCGAATGAGAAGATCTCGAAATTCCAGATGCGGCGGAAGAAATCTGGCGCATCAAATCGCGAAATCAACATGGAAACAGGGGTGCTGCGCATGATCCTCCGCAAGCATCGGTTGTGGCACCTCCTGGCACCGGAATTTCATCCACTCCCCGAGCGCGACGACGTTGGCAGGGCCCTGTTCCTGGAGGAGGCAAATCGTATCCTCGAGGCAGCCCTCGCGAGCAGGAGCAGGTCGCTTTTCCCTGCCCTCATGACCTATTTGCACACCGGCGTCCGCAGCGCCGAGTTGCGCAAGATGCGCTGGAGCCAGGTGGATTTCATCCGGCGTACGATCACGGTTGGAAAGTCAAAAACGCGCGGAGGCGATGGCAGGGGGATTCCGCTCAACGACGAGGCCTTCGAGATTCTCGCCGAGTGGCACTCGCGCTTCCAGGACCCAAAGCCAGATGATTTCGTGTTCCCCAGTGAGCGCTACGGCTTCGACGGCCATCAATCCTACCTGACCGGGGCGGTTGCGGTCTACGACCTGGACCCGACCAAACCAATGGGTTCCTGGAAATCGGCATGGACTACCTGCCGCAAAGCTGCCGGAGTCTGGTGCCGGCTCCACGACCTGCGCCACACCTTTATCAGCGCTTTGGGGGAGGCCGGAGTGCCGGAGTCAACGATGAAGGCCATTGCCGGGTGGATGTCGGCGAAGATGCTGGAGCGGTATTCGCATACCCGCAACCAAGCCAAACAAGATGCGGTCAATATGCTCCCCCGCAGGAGACCAGAGTAACCCTCAGAGTGCGTATCCCTTAACCGGCTGGCTTAGGGGGATGTTCACTCACGCCAAGGAATAGGTAAATCTGGGCTGGCAAAAGTCCTATCGCTGGTTTTTGAAGGCGTCAAGTGATTTTGGAGATATTGTTCTGCACGCCGTGTCGAACAGCAATTGCCTCTATGGGTACGCGTAACAGGGCATTTCAGGAACAATGGAACAGAAGACTCGCTTATGGAACCAGGAAAGCTCCTCTATCGCTTCGGACGGGCTGCGAAGGGGACGTAGTTGTCCACGTTGGACACCCGGAGGAACCATACGTGGATCACGTCGAAATTGCTTGCTGTCTGGGCTTCGGCTTCGGCACAGCCAGCCGACAAGCACCATGCTTCGCATGGGCAGGAGTAGGGACATGGCACCCACGGCGTGGTGGCTGTGTGCGAAGCTGAAATTACGGTATCACGAAGTTGCGACCGCACAAACCTCGGTTTCCGTTCATGCTGGCTGAGTGACACGATGGGTAAGCTTTGACCCACGACCGCCGCCCCTTGTTTTCAGAAATCTGCATGGGACAAAAGTAAGGGCCGTACCTACGCGAACATCAGGTTGATCTTCTTCATCAGGAGAAAGAGCCTGTTAGGCTGTGTGGCAAAGGGCGTGAACTCATGCTTGACGTAGAAGTCTCGGGCACCTTCTTTTGCGTCCACTACGACGGCCCAGGAGGAGACAAATGTTGAGGCTTGCCAGGTCTTGTAGAGTGCATCCGTCAGCAGTAGCTCTCCCAAGCCTTGTCCCTGTAGAGTTTTCTCAATGCCCATGCGCCCGAGCAGCGTTGCGCCTATGGGGCGCTTGGGAAGTTTCTTGGCCAGGCTGGCTGGCAGATCCACACTTAGGATCGAGATCGGAGAAAGCGTGTAGAAGCCTGCTACAGAGACGCCATCGTTGGTGAGGACGAAAGCATTGGCGGTATTCCGGCTCACGTCTTGCCGAATGGGATCGCCTTGAAAGTAGCGGTCGAGCGCTTCGACTCCACACGAGAAAGCCGCCCGGTCGTGCAGGTCTCCGAGCGGCTCAAAACGATACTTGGGAGCATGACCGGGGGTCATCGCGGCAAGAACCGCTTCTTATAATGCTTCGCTGCCTGGGTTAGCCGAGGGCCAAGCACAACCGGCTCCATCAAGGCCGCAGCGAAGAGCTCCGCATCGGGGCGCTCCAGTGTCCAGGTTTCATATTCCCGGATCGCCTGTCGGGCACTGGTAACGGCGTTCTGAATGATGAAGTCCGTCATCGTGAGCCCCTTGATGTGGGCAGCCCGTTCAATCTCAGTTTTCTGTTCGGGACGAAGCCGTACGTCGATCCGTTCGCGGGCCTTGCGTGCGGCCTTGGGCATCGGTGCGGTAGCGGTAGCCATATTTCCTCCCTTGGCTTAACGTACGGACAGTTTCCGTACACCTCTAGTATCGGCAAATTATGAGAAGACGTCAACTGAAACTCTGAAGATTTGACACTTGATGTTGTTGTATGTGTGATAATGCTCTCTGCCAAGCACGTTACCATGCGGTCTTTGGGGCACAATGGTTAACTTTTGACCCACGCTCCCTGCCCCGCGTTTTCAAGGGCTTGCATGGTTTATATGTCAAGGCAGCAACGAACTCGTGAAACCGGCCCTAAAACGAGACATTGCTTCGCAGCCATTGGCACAGATGCTCGAAATCAAACGGGCCGATGACATACAGGTTGAGCAAGAAGTTTTCTGTCTCGCCAGCGCTTGCGGTCAGTCGAACCTCGTTGATGGCAAGGAAGGTATACATTGCGGCGAAGGCGGTGCGCTTGTTGCCGTCAATGAATGGGTGGTTTTGCGACAAGCTTTCCCAGAGAGCGGCGGCTTCCTCAATCAGATCGGCATAATAGCCGGTCTGCGGCCGAAAAATGGCGGCTTCGAGCAAGCCGCGATCCCGCACCCCGGACGCGCCGCCATAACGCTCGATCTGATCGTCATGGATTGCCAGCACCTCGACGACGGTCAGATAGTCAGTCATTCAGCCAGCTTCTTGTAGAGCGGCGCGAATTTCTCGTGACTGGCTTGGTAGACCGCCATGATATGGGTACGCGGACGGCCCTGCTTTCTCTTCTCAATCAGATCGACCAGAGCCTCCTCGATCAAGACCTGAAGTTGTCGACCTTCATTCTGAGCGATGTGCCGCACTGCGCGCAGGATTTCAGAATTGACCTGGGTAGCGAATTTCTCGCGGGTCTGAGCTGTCATGGCACACCTCCATCGTTCTCCCGAACGTATCATGATACGTCAAGATCCATAGAAAGGGCTTGAATTGCAGCGATGTACAAACCACCGTTTGGAAGTTGTACGCGGCAACATGTCGACGGTGGCGATCATTTCTCAGAAGGGCGGAGTTTGTAAGACAACAGTGGCTCTACACTTGGCCGTTTCCGCTGAGCGCGACAATAAACTGACATAAACCAACTGTAATCATTGATCTAGATCCCCAGGCAAGCGCTTCGACATGGAAAGACCTGCGGGAAGACGAATCTCCGGTTGTCCAGCCTGCCCAGGTGAACCGACTCGGGGGCATTTTGGAGGAAGCCATCAGGCCAGGCGCGACCTTTGTTGTGATTGACACTTCCCCAAATTCCGAAAGTACTTCACTGGCGACGGCACGCGCGGCTGATCTCGTGTTGATTCCCTGCCGGCCACACTGGCTGGATTTAAAAGCGATTGGTTCGTCTATCGAATTGGCCCTCTTTACCCCTTGGGCACCTTTGGGGTCCCCACAAAATCCCCCACAGCCTCAAACTACGAAGGGGTTGCCAACTCGGCAACCCCTTTATTATCAGTGGTAGGCAAGGCGGGGCTCGAACCCGCAACCCCCGGCTTAGAAGGCCGGTGCTCTATCCAGTTGAGCTAC
>Ga0224529_1000526_pt1 | contig 27912 bp, 24 predicted proteins | sample CBST50metaG_FD_179893 | JGI IMG/M metagenome (GOLD analysis project Ga0224529, IMG submission 179893) | Peat soil microbial communities from Stordalen Mire, Sweden - C.B.S.T50 | ecosystem: Environmental > Terrestrial > Soil > Wetlands > Peat | place: Sweden: Norrbotten County, Stordalen Mire... | reverse complement strand
AGGGGCCTGAGCGCGAGCAGCGACTTCGACCCCAAATTCCTTGAGCATGTGGCCAAGTTCGCTTTTGCCGATGCTGTCTTCGGAGGAAGCTATGAAGTGAAGGACAACGATGTAAGACTCAATGTTCAGCTTCTCGATGTTTCGGACGGACGAATCCTGATTGCCAAATTCATTTCCATCCCTCGAACCCCCGAGGTGGACAAGGAGTTGAACCACACTCCGGTCAAGCAATTCGCCGACGTGGCCGCGGAGATCGGACTGAATGCGATCGAGCATGGAAGCTTTACAAAAGAGGAAGACGGCAGGCTAAAGTCCAATATCAAGAAGGCCAAGACCATCAAGGTGCTGGTGCCGAATGGAGATAACTTGTTCTTTGTTTTGAAGAAAGATCTTCAAGATTTCTTTTACAGGCCGGGAACCTCGATGCGCGTGATCTTCGCCTCGCCGGAGAGTGACTTCTATCGAGAAGAAACGCAAATGACCAATCTGAAGTCGGAGGAGGGCGATCCCGCGTATGTGGCCAACAGGGGCAAGGTGGCCGACAGCAGGGGAAGATTGCTGACTTACACCCGAGACGCCAGTCAGGTGGAATTCAAATACTTCGATACGCAATTCAGGCTGCCGATCATCATTGTCGATGACCGGTATTGTTATCTCACCATCAGATTGTCTCCCAACGAAGCGCCGCAATCGGTGCGGATGGAATTTGAAGGCGGAGCGGAGCCGTTTGCAGACTCTTGCCTGGCCCACTTTGAAAGGATGTGGACGGTGAGCAGTTCCAGTCCGCAAAAGAAAACTGCAGGGACAACGCCCACGCCCTGATGCGATCTGCAACGCGGAGCGACCGGGATGCGGCGACGCGACTGCTCGGGGCGCGGTCGAATGTGAATTCCGGAGCGTAGGGATTCCGGATGGCGACACACGAGAGATAGGACCGATGAGTTGGATGAGATGGCGACCTCAGCGGGAGAAGCAGGGGAGGGTAGCTCCGCCGCGCAAGGCGCGCGAACCATGGTCGCGAGGAGACAAAATCGGATTTGTGACGTGCGTTGCGGCAATCCTGGTGGTTCCGGCGGGTTTGCTGGAAGTTTTGCATATTCGGCATGAAGTCAGGCCGGAGGAGAAGATTGCCAGCTCCGCGGAAAATAGGGTTCAACCCCCAACGGGTGCGGTGGCGAAACTGGCGGAGCAACCGACCAAAGATGGCCAAAAGGAGCAATCGAGCAAGGTTCAAGATCCCAAGACGGTCGATCACGGGTCTACGACCGACTGGGCGGAAGTGCGGGAGGAGACGGATACTCTGCCGGGGGAGATTGCGAATATCTCTGAAGTCTGCGAGGAGGCGAGCAAGCGCTTTGCGCGTTGCAGCCTGACACTGCGATCCGCAGATTTGTTGAGGGACGCCAAGTCGTACATGTATGGCGCGCGCAAAGCGACTGAGGCGCGTGATATTGAGAGTGCGAGGAAGAATGTTCGTGATGCCGAATCGAAGATCGAGCTTTTAAAAACTGTATGCAGCCAGCATCCGGCATGCGGGGAAGAGTGATGCGGATAAGGGGCTTCCTCTGAGGGGGTCGGGGCGGGGCGGATCTACACACTTGGAGGAGAAACTGGTTACCAGGGTGGGAGAGGCAAGTCCCCCTGTTTGTTGTATTTTGTTTTGCGGCACAATTGCTTATGCTGACTGGACCGGGGGAGATGTATTCTCCGGGGCAGGGGAGGAGTGGAGGCGAGAGTTGCCTTTCCGATCCGAGCCTGCAGCGACACTTCTTTTGGGGAGGATCTCTGAAACTGCTGAATGGACAATCTGACCCTGAGGGCCAGGCTGGTTCTGGTGAGGATCTTGCTGCGCCTCAGTTCCAGTCCCCATGGCAGTTCATTGAGGAAGAACCGCCGGAGAGAACTCCAGGGCCTGAGTTGGTGACTTCAACGCGTGTGGCGGAATTCCGTCCGCTGGCATTGCCAGTGGGAGAGGCCGCCGCGGCGACCGAAAAGGGAGATGCGGGCATGGCGCAGAGCGAGGCTTGGGAACTGCTTGCCCAGAGACTTGAAGCTTTTCGGCCTGAACCCTTAACCGACCTAGGACAGGAAGAGGAGTTGGACGCGGAGCTGGATGGTCCGGACACGGGGCTGAGCGGCCTGCGCAAACTGCTTCTATCTCCGGGGATGAAGGCGAGCCAATCGAGAGAGATCGCGGCACAAGGGGCTGCAGCCCGACGGCCGGTGGAGGTTCCCCTCGCAGGAAAGGTTCCGCCGCGGTCCTATACGCCGTTGCCGAGAGGACCGGCGGGGCAGGACCGGAGCGATGTTTCGGCGAGGGAGAATTCAGGCGCACAGAATCCCTCGTTTGAGAGCGAAGAGAAGGAGCACGTCTGGGACGATGCGGACAACGCACGCCGGGATCGGCGGGACCCGGTTGACCCGGTTCAGATCCTGCCGTCGTGGCGTGGTCAGTACAAGAAAAAGAAGAGATGAGCCCGGCAGGTGCGGGGTTGTGCGGGCAGGTGCTATTTGGGGCGGGTCAGCTCGATGCGATCGTGGGTGCGAACCCAGGTGTTTCCGGCCATGCGGCCGACGGCGTCCAGACCGGCCGGGTCGATGCGGAAGTCGGAGATCAGCTCAGGGCGGACGTGGAAGCGTACGACTTCGCCGAGGACGATGACGCCGGCTCCAGGGGTGCGGCCCACGTAGATGACCTGCAAGAGCTTGCACTCCATCTGCGCCGGCGACTCGGCCACACGGGGCGGGCGGACGGCTTCGCTGGGGATCGGCGTGAGGCCAGCGAGTTTGAACTCATCCACATCCGGGGGAACCGCGGCTGCCGACTCGTTGGCCGCCGCAGCGATGGCTTCGCTGACCACATTGACGACAAACTCACCGGTTTCCTCGACGTTACGCAGGGTGTCTTTGCGCAATTCGGGGAATTGGCCCGGCTCGGATTCGCCACGATCCTGCAACGCGGGGCAGAAGAGCACCGCAGGGGGATTGGAACCGGCCCCGGCGAAAGCGCTGAAGGGCGCCAGGTTCACCATGCCCGCACGATCCACCGTGGAAACCAGGGCCACGGGCCGGGGAACGATGAGTCCGGTCATCAACTTGTAGATTTGGCGGAGCTCGCAGTCGGCCGGGTTGAGACTGACCATGGAAGAGCTTGAGGGCATCGCAGGGTTCATGCTGATAGCCTAGAACATCCGGCGGCCGGTTTGCGCGCCTCAACCAGCAAGAAACAGCGCCAGGAAAATGTGACAGATATGGTCCGCGCGCGGATTTTAGTCTGCTGGTAACATTGCATGGTGCACAATCGTAAGTAGGAGAAAAAACCGTCGTGCCGCGTATTCACTTTCAACAGCAACTCGCCGAACTCAAGGACAAGCTCCTTGCCATGGCTGCGTTGGCGCAGCAGGCGGTGGAGTCTGCCGTAGACGCCTATCTGCAGCGCGACCGTGGCCTGTGCAAGTATGTCAAGCAGAATGAGACCGCCATCAACTCCGCGCAGCGCGAACTGGACGAGATGGCCTATGAACTGCTGGCCAAAGAGCAGCCCATGGCGATCGATCTGCGCTTTATTCTGGCGGTGATCAAGATTAACGGGGATCTGGAGCGGATCGGCGACCAGTCGATGGCTATCGCTCGCCGCACCAAAGACATACTGAAGGCCGGCGAAGTGGAGCTGCCGGTGGACTTTGCTTCCATGGGCGAGTACGCCTGCCGGATGATTCGCTCGTCACTGCAGGCTCTGCTGGAGGGCGATGCGCGGCTGGCGGAGTCCATCCGCGAGATGGACGACGAGATCGACCGGATGAACCATCGCGCCCACGACGACCTGCTTAAGCTGATCCAGGAGAAGCCGGAGCTGACCCAGCAGGCGATGATGGGCATCCTGGTGGCGAAGAACCTGGAGCGGATCGCCGACCACGCCTCGAATATCGCGACCGATGTGATTTTCTGGATTCGCGGGGCGGATGTGCGGCACCAGCTCAGCATGTCGATGGATTGAGGTTTGTGGGGCGCTGGGCTACTTCGCCCCACAAATCCTGAGGTTGAGCAGGTTTACCGAGTTGACTCAAAGAGGAACCAGGCGCGCCGCTCGGCTTCGTCGATCCAGACTTCGAGGAGGCTGGTGGTGGCATAGTCGTTAGCCTTGCTGGCCACAACATGCGCACCGCGCAAGCTCTCCACAAGAGCCTTGTTATCAGCGTGGAGCTCCTTCAGCATCTCGTGCGGTCCCACATATTCCTGGTCGTTATCGGCAATTCGCTGGAGGCGGGCGATGTGGCCGATGGAGCGGATGGTGGTGCCTCCCACCTTGCGGACGCGCTCTGCGATGGCGTCCGTGATGGCGAAGATTTGGGTGGCATGTTCGTCCAGTAGCAGGTGATAGTCGCGGAAATGCGGCCCGCTCATGTGCCAGTGGAAGTTCTTCGTTTTCAAATAAAGGGCAAAGGTGTCGGCCAGCAGAGCGTTGAGCACGCTGGAAAGATTCTTGACGTCTTCAGGGGAGAAGCCGTCTGGAACCAGGAGCTTGGCGGCTTGCGGTTCATTTTCATGAGTATGTGTGGACATAAAACCTCCGCGGTTGGGGATGGGCATCAGGAACTCCGGAATGGAGGGTCTGCGCGTGCTTCCCCACGCACGGAGTTGGATGCGGGCGCGGAGATGCGGGTTTCATCGAAAGCTGGGAGTGCGGCCGGCAACGGGGCTTCCGGGATTGGAGGCCAGCACCAGAGCACGGACGTCGGCCGGGGTGGGCGCCACGGCATCGGCAAGAGCGCACTCTTCGGCTGGGCCATAACCCCATCCGGCGGCCAGGCAGCGGAGGTCGTTGGCGTGGGCTGCTTCAATGTCGTAGATGCGGTCGCCGATCATCCAAGCCGAGTCTCCGTCGAGAGAGCACTCGGTGAGCAGGTGGGCCAGCAGGTTGATCTTGCTGTGGCTGGAAAACTCCGCACGATCGCCGTAAATCGCTGTGAAGATGGGCGTCAATTCGAAGAGATCGAGAATGCGCACGGCAAAATGCTGCTGTTTCGAGGTGCAGACGTAGAGCGGAAAGCCCTCCTGGCGAAGCTGGACCAGCATTTCGCGCACGCCGGCGTAGACGGAGTTATTCTTCCAGCCTTCGCGGTCGTAGTAACCGCGGTAGTCGCGGGCCAAGGCGAGGCGTTCTTCTTCACTGCCCTCCGGCAAGAGTTCGAGAGCCCACTCTTCGACGGGAGGGCCGATAAAGCGGTCCAGCGGGCCGGGATAGCTGACGCCGTGGTCGTCGAGCGCCTTCCGCAGGCAACTCAGGATTCCAGGTTTCGAGTCGGTGAGAGTTCCGTCGAGGTCGAAGATGAGGGCAGGGAATTGGTTAGGCACGTCTTCAGTTTCGCAGAGAAGCGGGCGGGGGCCAAAATTGCGGCTTGAACTTCCGGCCGCACCGGCATGTGATTGGTGTCCGAGGTTTCAGGGGCGAGAGCCGGGGCGGACCTTCCCTTGAGGGGGACTGGGATGCGGGCTACTGGGCAGAGTACGCGCCAATCTGTGCTCTGTTGAAAATCAACTTTGCGAAGAACAACTGCAGATCCTTCGCTTTGCTCAGGATGACAGCTTCATTATTGTAAGAGGCTTCTTGGCGTCGCCATGCCGTGGCGTGCATTTTTTGACGGTCACATGTTGGACGTCACATCTTGACGGTCATGATGAAGGAATGCTACTGTTTCTTTCCATGACCGAAGCGAACACAGATGTGATTCAGGGAACGCTGGACATGCTGATCCTGAAGACGCTGAGCCTGGAGCCGATGCACGGCTTTGGCATTGCGCGCAGGGTGGAGCAAATATCACGCGGAGTCTTCAAGGTAAACCCAGGGTCGCTGCTGACCGCTCTGCAGAGGCTGGAACGCGCCGGTTGGCTGGATGCTGAGTGGCGCCAGACGGAAAACTCGCGGCGGGCGAAGTTCTATACGCTGACGCGAACGGGAAAGAAGCAACTGGAAAGCGAAACTGCAGATTGGACGCGGCGGGCGTCCGCGATCGCAAGATTGCTCAAAGCGGAGGGTTGACCGATGTTTCTTTGGCGGCAGTTGGGCTATGGCTTGCGTAACCTCGCGCATCGCACCAAGCGCGAAAGGGAAGTCGCGGAGGAAGTGGAGCAGTACTTTGAGGAAGCCGAGGCGGCGTGGAGGGCGCGTGGGCTTTCCGCAGAGGAGGCGAGGAGGGCTGCGCGACTGGAGGCGGGTACGATGACGGCGGCCAAAGAGCGAGTGAATTTGTATGGGTGGGAGAACGCGGTCAGGTCCTTTGCCGGCGATCTGGGCTTTGCAGGGCGGCAGTTGCGGAAGCACCCGGTGTTCACGGCGACGGCGACGCTGACGCTGGCTTTGGGAATCGGCGCAAATACGGCGATCTTCACGGTGGTGCAATCGGTTCTGCTGGCGCCGCTTCCCTATCAAGAGGCCAACCGGCTGGCGGTTCTGAATACTCACTGGACAAATAGCGGACGCACCTCGCCGCGCGTCACGGGGCTGGATGGCGTGGACGTACGCGAACAGGCGCGAAGCCTGGAGGCCGTGAGCCTCTACTCGGGCGGGACGCTGGGCGTGCAGCTGCACGACCACTCGGTCTACACCGAGCTGACGTTTGTAGACGCGAATTTTGCGCGGGTTTTCAGCCTGCAGCCGGTGGCGGGGCGCTTGCTGACAGATGGCGATGCGCATCGTGCAGCTTTGGTGAGCGAGCAGTTTGCCCGCGATAACTTCGGTGGTGCGCAGGCCGCATTGGGACAAATGCTGCACGTGGAGAATGAGCCACTGGAGATTGCGGGGGTGTTGCCGGCGGCTTTCGATTTTCCTGCCAAGACGCAGGTGTGGGCGGCGTACCCGATGCGGCCGGAGTCGCAGTCGCGGACCGCATTCAATTACAAGGCCGTGGGACGGCTTCGTGCCGGCGTGAGCTTTCAGACGGCGCAGAGCGAGTTGGACGGAATTTCGCGGCGGCTGGAGATGGCCTATCCGGATGCGAACCGGCACAAGCAAATCCTGACGCTGCCGCTGGAGAAGGCGGTGACGGGTAATGTGCGGCCGACGCTGCTGTTGCTGTGGGCGACGGTGGGGATGATTCTGCTGATTGCGTGCGTCAATGTGACGCATCTTCAATTGGTGCGCTCGATGGAGAGGCAGCGCGAGATCGCGATCCGGAAGGCGCTGGGATCGTCGGGATGGCAGGTGATGCGGCCGGTGATCCTGGAGAGCCTGCTGGTTTCCGTGCTGGGCGGACTGGCCGGGGTGCTGCTGGCGTTTCCCGCGGTTCACGCGCTGGTGGCGATGGCTCCCAAAGAGCTGCCGCGCGCCGAGGAGATTCACCTCAACGGTTGGGTTCTGGTGTTTACGCTGGGGCTGGCGGTGCTGACGGCACTGGTGTCGTCGCTGCTCCCGGCGCTAAGGGCGGCAAGGGTGGATCCGGCGGGGGCGCTGAAGTATGACGCCTCACGGGGCATGACCCGGCACGGCGCGGCGAAACTGCGCGATGGACTGGTGATTGCGGAAGTGTCGGCTACGTTTGTTCTGACTATGGGCGCAGGACTGCTGCTGCACACCATGATGACCCTGGCGGCGCGGGATGTGGGGTACGAGACGCGTTCGTTGCTGGTGGTGGATGCGGATGCGCCGGCGCACACGGAGGCTGACTCGCATCGCGCGGTGGAGCAATTCAATGGGCTGTTTACGCAACTGGCAGCAGTGCCGGGGGTGAAGCACGTGGCAGGGATTATGGGACTGCCGATGGGGAATTACGGTTCCAACGGCTATTACAAAACAAGAGGCGGATTGCCGGTCGAGTCGGGGCATGATGCGTCGTCCGATTTCAGCGTTGCCAGCCCGGGGTACTTCGAGACCATGGAGATTCCGCTCAAACGGGGGCGCGATTTCAACGGACAGGACACGTACGAGAGTCCGTTTGTGGCGGTGATCAGCGAGTCGCTGGCGAAGCAAAGCTTTGGAGACGCAGATCCCGTGGGTAAGCAGATCCAGTGCGGGCTTGACTCCGACAAATGGATGACGGTGGTGGGAGTGGTTGGCGATGTGCGGCAGGATTCGCCGGCGGAGAATCCGGGGCCGACGCTTTACATGCCGATGACGCAGCATCCGTTTTTCGGCAACCAGATTCACATCGTGCTTAGGACAGAGGTGAAGCCTCTGGCGCTGATGAACACGGTCAAGGAGAAGATTGCCGGGGTAAATCCGTTCATTGCGCTGCGCTTTACGACCATGGATGCGATGGTGAACAAGTCGCTTGCCGTGGAGCGCTTTCGGGCGGCGCTGATCACCTCTTTTGCGGGCGTCGGACTGTTGCTGGCGATGTTGGGGGTGTACGGGACGATGGCGTACTCGGTGGCGCAACGGACATTCGAGTTTGGCATACGGATGGCGTTTGGCGCGGAGAAGGGCGCAATCCTGCACACGGTGCTGGAACATGCGGCGAAGTTGGCGTGTTACGGGATCGCGACGGGACTGGTGCTGAGCCTTCTACTGGCGCGGCTGGTGACGAGCATGCTGGTGGGTGTGCGTCCGACTGACCCCGTAAGCGTGGGGGTGGCGGCATTGCTGCTGTTGCTGACGGCGCTGGCGGCGGCGTTTGTCCCGGGCTGGAAAGCTACTCATGCCGATCCGATGGCGGCGTTGCGGGCGGAGTGACACACCTGGTTTCTGGCCGCGTGATGATGTGCCTACAGTTCGTGCTTTCCCAGGTCCTAAAATCGGGACCTGGAGCACCCAGTATGGGTAAAACTCCAGGCGGTCAAGGACCTAGCGGATGAGTCAGAAATTCGTTGAGAAACAGCCGCTCTGTCGAGAATCAGCCGCGCGAAGAACAACTGCAGATCCTTCGCTTTGCTCAGGATGACAAGTTCATTTTTTGGGTGGAGAGAGCACCGATCTTCATCCGTATGGGTGGGCCGAAGGAAGATGAGGCACCCAGGTTGACAGCTCGTTTCCTGATGCGGACTCTAGACTCATGACACTAAAGGAGGAGATAAGACAAAGGCTCTTCAAGCAAAACGGGCGTCTATCCCGAAGATAGACGCCCGTTTGCTTGCTTTGAAGCCAAGAAATAACTACTTCTTCTCGGGGTGCTGCGCATAGTGGAGGAGAACGGCTACGGCGCAGCTGGTGAGGCGGGTTTCGGCCGAGTCAGCGCGGCTGGTGAGGATGACCGGGACGCGAGCGCCCAGTACGATGCCGGCCAGTTGTGCGCCGCCGAGATACTCAAGCTGCTTGGCGAGCATGTTGCCGCTCTCCAGATCGGGGACGGCCAGAATGTCGGCCTGTCCGACGACCGGGGACTTGAGGCCCTTGATTTCGGCTGCATGGAGGCTGACCGCAGTGTCGAAGGCCAGGGGACCGTCCAGGATGCCGCCAACGATCTGGCCGCGATCGGCCATCTTGCAGAGGGCAGCGGCGTCCAGAGTGGACTTGATTTTGGGGTTGACCGTCTCGACAGCCGAGAGCAGGGCAACCTTGGGCTCGGGAATGCCGAGGGCGTGAGCCAAGTCGATGGCGTTCTGCACGATGTGGATCTTGTCCTCGAGCTCGGGGACGATGTTGATGGCCGCGTCGGTGATCAGCAGGGTGCGGTCATAGGCGGGCGTGTCCATCACGAAGACGTGGGAGATGCGGCGACCACTGAAGCGCAGGCCGGTCTCGGCCTTCATGGCGGCCTTCATCAGCTCGTCGGTGTGCAGGCTGCCCTTCATCATGGCCTGGGCCTGGCCGTTGCGGCAGAGGGCTACGCCCAACTCGGCGGCCTTGCGCTCGGTGTCGGCCTGCACGATGGGATAACCGCTGATGTCCACGCCGATCTGGGCGGCCAGGGCCTTCATTTCGGCTTCGTCGCCAACCAGGGTGGGCTTGATGAGGCCTTCGACGGCGGCTTCAACCGTGCCCTTCATGGCTACATCGGAAAGCGGCCAGACCACCGCAGTGGTGATGGCGGGCAGGGACTTGCAGCGATCGAGAAACTTGTGAAAGACGTGGAAATCGGCGGGGTGGCCGACCAACGGGTCAATGACTACAGATTCAGCCAAAGGGGCAAGATCACTCATCAAATTCATTCTCCCGGCCGGACAGGGAAATCCTCTCCAGCCTCACCTATCTATTTTCGCCCCGCGCAAGTGCCGATGGTGTGCGGAAGATCACAGTTTGGCCGCTCATCTTGTATTTTGGTACGAATTTTATCTCCTCGGGCGCAGAAGGGGGCGGAGCCGATGGGTGGTCACTGCGGTCTGGGGGAGGATGAACTGCAATGGTTTGAGCGACGATCTTCCCCGCCGTGCGCCAAAGCTGCTATGCTCTCTGCGCTGGGAAAAGCGATTTAGCAAGGGAGAGTTCGCATATGTGGTTCCTTGGAATGGATGTAGGCACGGGCGGCACGCGCGCCGTGGTGGTGGACGCAGCGGGAAAACTGATCAGCGGGGCATCGAGCGAGCACGCGCCCTTCCGGACGCCGCACCCTGGCTGGGCAGAACAGGACCCCGAGGACTGGTGGCGGGCCGCGCAGGAAGCGATTCGCGGCGCACTGGCTGCTGCACCGGAACCGCGTGAGGCGATTGCCGCCATTGGGCTTACGGGACAGATGCACGGCGCCGTGATGCTGGACGAAAACGGCCAGGTGCTGCGTCCGTCGCTGATCTGGTGCGACACGCGGACCCAGCCCCAGTGCGACTGGCTGACAGAGAAGATCGGCTACGAGCGGCTGATCGAACTGACCTGCAATCCGGCGCTGCCCAACTTCACGCTGACCAAGCTGCTGTGGGTGAAGCAGCATGAGCCGGAGATCTTCGCCAAGATTCGCCACATCATGTGCCCCAAAGACTACGTGCGTTACCGGCTGACCGGGGAGTTCGCCATCGACGTGCAGGAAGCTTCCGGCACGCTGCTGCTGGACGTGACGCACCGCCGCTGGTCAAAGGAAGTGGCCGAGGCGGCGGGGATTCCTGAGAGTTGGCTGCCCAAGGTGTATGAATCTCCCGAGGTCTGCGCGCGGATCAGCGGAAGCGCCGCCGGTTTGACCGGACTGACGGCTGGCACGCCTGTTGTGGCCGGAGCCGGCGATCAGGGAGCCGGAGCCGTGGGCATGGGCATTCTGCAGCCGGGCTCGGTCTCAGCGACGATCGGGACGTCGGGCGTGGTGTTTGCCGCAACGGCAGCTCCGACCAAGGACCCGAAGGGACGCCTGCACACTTTCTGCCATGCGGTTCCGGGGCTTTGGCACGTGATGGGGGTGACGCAGTCGGCGGGGCTGAGCTTGCGCTGGCTGAAGGAGACCTTCTTTGCCGGGCAGGAGTACGACGGCATGACCGAAGCAGCCGCTAAGATTCCTGCGGGCAGCCAGGGGCTGGAATGGGCTCCGTATTTGCTGGGCGAGCGGACGCCGCATCTGGATCCGGAGGTGCGCGCGGCCTTTGCCGGCGTTTCCAGCGTGCACACAGCGCCACACTTTGTGCGTGCGGTGCTGGAAGGCGTGGCTTATTCGCTGGAAGACACGTTTACGCTCTTTGCCGAGTTGGGAATTCCGGTCACAGCCATTCGACTGGGCGGCGGCGGGGCTCGTGGTCCGCTGTGGCGCAAGATCCAGGCCGGGATTTACGGGCAGGCAGTGGAGATTCTGACGGCCGAAGAGGGCGGAGCCTTCGGATGCGCTTTGATGGCGGGTGTGGGCGCGGGACACTGGGCCAATCTGGACGAGGCGTGCGGACAGGCGATTGAGGTTGCGCAGCGCATTGAACCGGAGGAGGGCGATGTTGCGGCGTACAAGAGCGGCTATGCGCATTGGCGGAGGCTCTACCCGGCGCTGAAGACGCTCGAGTAAACTGACGTCACAGAGTTGAACGCACGGCCTTCGAGTGAGATCGAATGCCTCAGGAGATGGGCGCACGATGAAGCAGGTCAAGACGGCAATTTTCGGCACGGGCTTCATTGGGCGCGTGCATCTGGATGCGGTGCGGCGGCTGGAATCGGTGGAAGTGGTGGCGCTGGCCGACCCGCATATCGAGCCGGCGCAGGTTCTGGGAGCGGGCTTCGGCATTCCCACGGTGGTTAGCGATTATCGAGCCATCTTGGCGGATCCGAAGGTGGATGTAGTCGACATCTGTACGCCGAACTCGCAGCATTATTCCATTGCTCGCGAGGCTCTGGAAGCGGGGAAGCACGTGGTCTGCGAAAAGCCGCTGGCCACCTCCGTGGAAGAGGCGCAGGAGTTGGTGGCATTGGCAGCGCAGAAGGGGGTGCGGAATTGCGTCTGCCACAATCTGCGCTACTACCCGATGGTGCAGCAGTTGCGTCGAATGCGCGAGGCGGGCGAACTGGGAGAGATTCTCTCCGTGCAGGGCGCCTATTCGCAGGATTGGCTGCTTTATGACACGGACTGGAACTGGCGGATCGACTCCAAGGTGGGCGGGCCGTCGCGGGCGATGGCGGACATCGGCTCACACTGGTTCGACATTGCCGAGCACGTGACGGGGCTGCGCGTAAGTTCGCTCTGCGCCGATCTGCAGACGTTCCACAGCACGCGGAAAGAGCCGAAGCACGCGATTGAGACCTTCGCCAACAAGCTGCTGGGGCCCGAGGACTACATCGAGCGGCCCGTGGATACGGAAGACTACGGCGCGGTGGTCTTTCACATGGGCGAGAGGACGCGGGGGAGTGTGGTTGCGAGCCAGGCCGCGGCGGGACGCAAGAATCGGCTGAGCATCGAGGTCTACGGGACAAAGGCTTCGGCGGCTTGGAACCAGGAGCGGCCCAACGAACTCTGGATCGGGTACCGGGACAAGGGCAACCAACTGCTGCTCAAGGACCCCTCGCTGCTGAAGCCCGAGGCGCGGAGCTACGCTGACCTGCCCGGTGGCCATGCCGAAGGGTACGACGACACCACGAAACAGATGATGCGGCGGTTCTATGCCTCGGTCGGGGACCCAGGGATCACGCCTGAGTATCCGCAATTTGCGGATGGATTGCGGCAGTTGGTGATTCTGCAGGCGGAGATGGTGAGCCACAAGAAGCGCGGGTGGGTCGACGTTCCAGCGCTCTAGAGCCTTCGGCCAGGGACCAAACCTTGGCCGAAGTTTATTGTGGAAGCAATATGGGATTGGACGAGATGGATCCGGTGGCCGGCCACGGCGTGCGTACTTGATGTACGTACAAAACGCACCTACAATAGGCGAAAGGGAGGCGCGGAATGCCCAGGACAATTGGCCGTGCTGCGGAATCGACGCTGAATCTGCGCGTTGACGCCAAGCTGAAGATGGAGTTCGCGGCTGCGACCGAGGCTGAGGATCGGCCAGCCTCTGAGGTGCTTCGCACGCTGATGCGCGACTACGTTGAGGGGGCGAAGAAGCGCCAGTTTGCTGCCGAAGCGCGCCGCCAGTCGAAGTTGATCGCCACCTCAGAAGATGAGTCGGAAGTGATGCGCTGGATTCAGAATGTAAGCGCGCAGGACACAGGACGATGAACCGCGGCGATCTGGTGAGCATTGCAGTTACAGGAGACTACGGGAAGCCGCGGCCTGCGCTGGTGGTGCAGGCAGAGGCTTTCGATCTGCATCCGTCGGTCATCGTCTTGCCGCTGACGAGCGAGTTGCATGACGCTCCGCTGTTTCGGATCACGGTGCAGGCCGGAAAACCGACAGGGCTGCGGAAGGAATCGCAGATCATGGTGGACAAGGCCACAACCGTCCCTCGAGCGAAGCTGGGGGCCAGAATGGGGCGAGTGGACGCGGCCACAATGGCCGCTGTCGATCAGGCTCTGCGCGGATTCCTTGGACTCTAGTTTCGTTCACTGGCAATGCTGAAATGGCAGGAGCCAGTTGTGGACTCCGCCGCGGTATATACAACGAAAGCGGCGATGCGTTAGCCTTTGATGCGACTTTGGATTGTCGAGGGAAGGCTTATGCATTTCCGTTTTTCTCTTGTAACTTTCGTTCTTCTTTGTGGCGGAGTGGGCGCGATGGCGCAGACTCTGCCGGCCGTAAACCCGTGCGCCGACCTTCACCTGGTGCCCGCGCCGCGGGAGTGCACGTCTGTCCAGACGGTACCGCTGGGCGGTTTGGGCGTGGACGCAACCGCTCAAAAGAACGAAGAGGACGAGTTTGCTCTGAAGGATATGGAAGAGGAGCTTGCCGGCCGGGGATTGAGTCTGCACGTCCAAGATGTGCGCGGAATTGATGCGCCCGGAATTGAGTTGTATCGTGCGCAGTCTGCACCGGCAATTGAGCTTCTCGAGCGCCATCACCTGAAGTTCGACGCCGCGATGCACGAGGAAGGCTACGTGATTGTGCCCGCCGGAAAACAAGGCCTGGCCGTGATTGCGGAGACGTCGGCCGGGATCTTCTACGGGGCGCAGACGGTGAAGCAGTTGATTCGCGGCTCAGGCAAGGATGCCGTGCTTCTGGTCCCGACACTGCGCGACTGGCCGGCAATGGCGCATCGCGGCCTATCGGACGACTGGTCGCGCGGACCGATGCCGAACATGGAGTTCTTGAAGCGCGAAATCCGCACGCTGGCGGCGTACAAGGTCAATATGTTCTCGCCCTACTTCGAGCACACTTTCGCCTATGCTTCTTCGCCGATCGCCGCTTTTCCCGGCGGCGTTATGACGCCGAACGAAGCGCGGGAACTGGTGGCCTATGCGGCCAAGTACCACATCGTTGTGGTTCCCGAGCAGGAGTCCTTCGGGCATCTGCATCATCTGCTGAAGTTCGACTCGTTTTCGGCGCTGGGTGAGACGGAGCACGGAGCAGTTCTGGCGCCCGGCGATGCGGCTACCCTTCCACTGATCGCAAGTTGGTTCACGGAACTGGCCCAGGTCTTTCCCGGTCCCTATGCGCACATCGGCGCCGATGAGACCTTTGAGCTGGGATTGGGCCGCACCCGCGACCAGGTGAAGCAACGCGGCTTGGGTTCTGTTTACCTGGAGTTTCTGAGCCGCATTCATGCGACGCTGGAACCGAACCACAAGCAACTGCTCTTCTGGGGCGATGTGGCTGTCAACTCGCCGGAACTGGTGGGGACCTTGCCCAAGGACATGATCGCGGTGCCGTGGGTTTACGACGCCAGACCGGATTTCACCAAGGAGATTTTGCCTTTCACGAAGGCAGGATTGGAAACATGGGTGGCGCCCGGCGTAAGCAATTGGAACCGGCTCTATCCGAATAACAACGAGGCGATGGGAAATATCCGCGCGTTCGTTCGCGACGGCCAGAAACTGGGCTCGACGGGCGTGCTGAACACCGTGTGGAACGACGACGGCGAGGGGATCTTCGACGAGAACTGGTTTGGTGTGCTGTTTGGCGCGGCGGCGGGCTGGCAGGCGGGCGAAAGCTCGGAGGACAATTTCGTTGCGTCGTACGGGCAGGCGTTTCACCGCGACGAGACGGGCAAGATCAGCCAAGCGCAGAAGGAACTGATGGCGGCCCACAATGTGCTGAAGAAGGCCGGGCTGGAGGACGCCCAGGACGCTTACTTCTGGGCCGACCCCTTCTCCGCCGAGGGGCAGCGCGTGGCCGTGAAGATGCGACCCGTGGTGCGGGAGCTGCGGCTGCACGCTGAGCGGGCCATTACGCTGCTGGCGGAGGCCAAGGCGGCCGGCAAGCTGGAAAACCCAGAGGCTCTGGACGCGCTTGAACTGGGCGCACGCCGCATCGACTTTCTTGGGCTCAAGTTCGAGTTTGCCGACGAGTCTGTGGCGCTCTATGCGCAGGCCCAGGCGATTGCCGGCGACAAGACGCGGGCGGATGAGGTCGCGGAGATGATGTGGACCATCGGCTCCAATAACGGAAAGTTCCAGGACATTCGCGACGGCTATACGCAGCTCGGCGGGCTCTACCGTCAGGCCTGGCTGCGCGACAACCGGCCCTACTGGCTGGAGAACAACCAGGCCCACTACGACCACGCCGCACAGTTGTGGATCGATCGCGGCGAGCGCTGGGATCTGGTGTTGCAACATTGGTGGGATACCCACATTCTGGCCCCCGCGGCTGAGGTGGGGCTGCCCGCCGTGGCTCCGGCTGTTCCTGCTGCAAAGTAGAATCCGCAAAAGAACCGAGAAAAGGGCCTCCCCGATTGCGCTTCCTTTGGAAGGGCAATCGGGGAGGCCTTTTTTTGAGACGGGCGTGGAGTGCGGTTCGGCGCTAATCCACGGTGAGGCTGACGGTTGTTGTGGCGGTCAGAGTGCCGGATGTGCCGGTGACTGTGATCGTGTAGGCTCCAGCCGTGGTGCCGGGGGTGGTGGTCCCGCCGCCTCCGCTGGGAGTGCTACCGCCTCCACAGGCGAGGAGGCCGCTGGTCAGGGCTGCCAGGAAGACCAGCACACCGAGCATGGTGCGCCAGCGCCGGCGCTGCGAGGGGCTGATGAGGAGCAGCAGACCGGCCAATGCGAGGCCGCCAGCGGGGAGCCAGGGGCTCTGTGGGGGCTTGGCCAGTGCAGTGGTGGTGGCTGCCTTGGTGGTGACCGTGAGGGTGGCCGTTCCGGCGGTGGTCCCGGAGATGGAAACCGGAGTTGTCGCCCCGAAGCTTAGAGTGGGCGCATTGACGGCGCCAGCCGGGGAACTGGTGAGGACGGCATTGAGAGCAACGCTGCCGGTGAATCCGCCGCTGGGAGTAACGGTAAGGGTCGAAGTGTTCCCGGTGGACCCGCCGGCAACAACGGTCAGAGCCGTGCCTTTCAGGGTTAGGCCGGGGATCGAAGTCGACGCCGTGACGGTCACGAGAATCGAGCTGGAGGCAGTCAAGGTCCCGGAGGTGCCGGTGACCGCGACGGTGTAGCTTCCTGGCGTGGTGGTTGCCGTGGTGGTGATGGTGAGGGCGGCGGTTCCAGCGGCGGTTCCGGAGATGGAAACCGGAGTCGTTGAGCCGAAGCTCAGGGTGGGCGCACTGGAGGCGCCGGCCGGAGAACTGGTGATTGCGGCGGTGAGAGCAACGCTGCCCGTGAATCCACCGCTGGGAGTGACGGTAATTGTCGAGGTGTTCCCGGTGGTTGCGCCGGCAACGACAGTCACGGCAGTGCCGGCCAGGGCAAGGCCGGGGGCCGAAGCCGCCGTGACGGTGACGGAGACCGGAGAGGAAGTGGAACCGGCATAATTGCCGTCCCCACTGTAGACGGCGGTGATGCTGTACGTTCCGGCTGCCAGCGTTGTGGTGGAGAAACTCGCTTGCCCCGAAGCATAGGCGGCGCTGGTGCCCGCGGTACCCACCATGGGCACGGCTCCGATTGCTGTGGTGCCATTTTTGAAGGCCACAGTACCGGTGGGGGCAGCGCCGATGCTGTCAACCGAGAGGACGACAGCGAAGGTCAAGGAACTGCCTGCGACCACGCTCGAAGCGGGTTGGACGGTGGGCGTGGCGAGGGTGGTGATGGCCGGAGTCACGGTGAAGTTCACCACTGAACTGGTGTTGGCCAGAAAGCTGGCGTCTCCGGGAAAGGCTGCGGTGAGGGCGTTGGCGCCCCCGGGAAGCAGGGCCGTCTGCAACTCGGCGATTCCGTCGCTGGCGATTGTGGCGGTGCCGAAGGCCGTACTGCCGCTCTTGAAGGTGATGGTGCCGGTGGCGGCGCCGTTGGGGACTGAGGCCGAGGCGCTTTGGCCGTAGGGCTGCGCGTCGATGAGATAAATGTAGCCGTAGTAGGGCGTGGTTGCGGCGTTGCCCGTTGACGGGTCGAAGTACTCCCTCACCTTGAGATCGGTCGAGCTGCTTTCAGCGCCCACGGTAACTGGAATGGCGTTCGAGTCGCTCTGCGCAAAGGTGCTGTCGCCGCCGTAGTGGGCTGAAACCTTGTAGCTGCCGCCCGGCAGGTAGGTTGTGGCGCCCGAAGCTGTCCCGCCGGAAAGAGCGAAAGAGCCGATGCTGTCGTTGTTGGGCAGGGTCGCCGGGTCGATATTGTCAACCAGGGCAAGGTTGCCGGTAGGTGTTCCGCCAGAGCCGGTGACGTTCGCGTTGACGGTGACGGATGCGCCATGGGTGAGGGTGAGCGCTGAGGTTCCCCCATTCAGCGTCAGCGAGGAGGAGGTGGCCGTTCCGGCGGCACTGCTCCAGTTGTTCACCAGTTGGGTGGCATCCACGCTGCCAAGGCCGGTGGCCTCGTCGTAGCCGGTTTTGGTGTCGTATCCAGTCAGGAAATAATATCCGCTGGAGTTACGTGCGCAATTGGTCGAGCCGGGTGTGCAAGGGACTGAGTTGTTGCCGATGGCGATGTCGTGAAAGACGGTGGAGTATTTTGACTTGGCCAGCTTGTAGAGCTCGTAGTCGGCCTGGCCGAGACGGCCTCCGGCTTTTTGTGCGACCAGCGCGAGAATGCCTGCAAAGGCGGGCGCAGCGGCGGATGTGCCACCCTCGCCGGTCAAATTGAAGTTGTTGCCCGTGGTGGGAGTGCCGGCGCAATCCACAATCGCATTGCCGTTCGAGTCGGCGTCCAGATCGGTGCACAGGCCCCAGGTTGCGCCGTAGAGGCCGTTGCCTGCCAGCAGGGAAACATCGGGCAGATTGCGCCCGGAGTTATCGGTGGCAAAGCCGGACTGCCAGGTGGGCAAGGCATAACCCGCCGTGCAGACCCCCGAAGTGATTTGGGCGCAGTCACTGACGCCGCCTCCTCCTCCGACGATGTTCGCATTGGATGCGTAGTTTGTCGCGGTCCAGGGCACATTCTGGCTGATGGTGGTGTTGTCGCCCTGGAAGGTCGCGTCGTTCCATGGTTCTTCGGGGATGTATTTGAGCGCGCTGCGGTGATTGGCCAGGGAGTTGGAGACATTCACGTAGGCGGTGAAGCTGGCGGGAAAGTTACTCCCGTCTCCGTAGAGGGTATCGAAGTCCGTGCCGCCAACGGCGATGTTATAGGGGGTGGACGCCAGCCCGTTGACGGCAAGTCCATATTTGGCCACGGTCTCGGAATTGGGATTGTCGCAGCCGGCAGAGCCGCTGTCGCCGGTGGAAACGGTGACGGAAATGCCTTGCGCTGCGGCTTGCTGCCAGAGGGAATTGATGAACTGATTACCGGCGGAGCCTTGCGCAGACTCGCATCCGCCGAAGCTCACGTTGAGGATGTCTACGTCGTTCTCGTCGATGGCGCGGCCAATGGCCAGGAAGAGTCCGGCGTCATAATAGGTGTCCGCGGCGGTATAGAGGGTGACGGTGGCGCCGGGTGCAATGCCGCCGGCGACCTGCGTGTCCAGATAGGCCTCGATGGCGTCGCCGTTCTCGCCGGGATCGGTTCCGTCCACAACAACTTGTGTGGCATTCGCGGGAAGACCGAAAGTGGCCCGGTAATTGGCATTCTGCGTGATGTCAATATTGGAGTCGCCGGCGATGCCGATTTTGATGCCGGTGCCGTCGTAGGTTGTGCCGGAGTGATTGGCGTTGTAGGTGGTAGGCGTGTCGTAGATGGTGGCGGCATCGGCCGGGCCGAGGAAGATGGTGTATCCGTTTGTTGCGCTGCCTACGGTGTAAGTGGGCTCGATGCGGCCGGATTCGGGGTTATAGACGCCGCTGGGTGCGCGGATGGACTGAGGCTTGGGCACAAAGTTGTTCAACTCCGCCAGGCCGGCGACAACAGATGCGAGGGCAGCGGGAATCTGGGGGTCGGAGGCGTTGGCCCAGTGCTGCTCGCCGTTGACGACATAGCTGTGTAAAGAGGTATGGAAGGCGGTTTGAACCTGGGCCACGGTGCCAGAGAATTCAATGGCCATGCGGCCCTTGGCGACCTTGTTGATTGCGAAGCCATGGCCCTGGAGCCAGGCCTCAATCGTGGCCAGATCCGCGTCGGAGACACCGTAGAGCTTGCCGAATTGATCGGGCGTGAGCCACTTGCGGTAGTTCGGCGAACTGGGGTCATGGAGGGATTGCAGGTAGGTGGCCAGGGCCGCCTCCTGCGCACCGCTGCGCTGCAAAACGAGCAAGAGGCGGCTGGCGGGCATCGACAGGGGCGCGGGGCCGCGGTCATATCTTGCCTGTGCCAGCGGATGCGTGTTGCTGTGCAGAGTCACCAGCGAGGTTTCATTGATAGCTTGCGTGATGCGGGCTGGCACATAAGCTTGTTCGGAGGTCTGGGCGCGCGCAGGGAGGTTAGGCAAGATGGCGGCGCTGAGGAGAACAGCGATCATAACGTGCGGGCGAAAGCGCTGAAGGCCGATTCGAATCATGGCTTACCTTTCTGATTCAGGAGTCACCATTCTACTTCTCCGGAACTGGGGAGTAGCTTGTCTTTCTGGAAATGGCTCCGCGCAGAGAGGCCTGACCTATCGGGGAGTTAGGGCGTGCAAGGCTGGGAGGTTCTCTTTCAAATGCTCTGACCAATCAGGAACGCACAATTCCGCGTGCGCAAGCGCAGGTTCGGCCTGTTGACCTCAGCCGCGGGAGTGCATTGGTGCAGAAACCAGCGATGGCTGGCATGAAAATCCGCAACCAGCAGGGCATCGAGTTCATCAAAGTGCCAGAATGAAACTCTCGACCTCGATTGCACTTCGCACCCTTGGGAACTCTGATTTGGCCCTTACGCCTATCGGGTTTGGCGCTTGGGCCATTGGCGGCGGCAACTGGGAATTCGCCTGGGGACCGCAAAACGACAATGAATCCATCGCCGCCATCCATCGCGCCCTCGACATGGGCGTGAACTGGATCGACACGGCCGCCATCTACGGTTTGGGCCACTCGGAAGAGGTGGTTGGCCGAGCAGTGAAATCTTCGTCCCACAAGCCCTACATTTTCACGAAGTGCTCGATGCGCTGGAATCCGGACCGCTCAATTTATCGGTCTCTGAAGGCCGCTTCTCTGGCGGAAGAGCTGGAGGGTTCGCTGCGCAGGCTGGGGGTGGAGACGATCGACCTCTACCAGATTCACTGGCCCAATCCAGACGAAGAGATTGAAGAGGGCTGGGAGGCGCTGGCTCGCTTGCGCGAGCAGGGCAAGATCCGCTGGATCGGCGTTTCCAACTTCAGCGTGGAACAGATGAAGCGCGCGCAGAAGATTGCGCCCATCACGAACCTGCAGCCGCCCTACTCGATGCTGCGTGCGGCGATCGAGGAAGAGGTTCTTCCGTTTGTGCAGGCGAACGGCATTGGGGTGATCAACTATTCACCGATGGTTTCGGGGCTTCTAACGGGCAAAATGACGGCCGAGCGCGTTGCGGCTTTCCCCGCCGACGACTGGCGCAAGCGCGCTGTCGAGTTCAATGAGCCGCGCCTGAGCCGCAATCTTCGTCTGGTGGAGTTACTGAGGGAGATCGGCAGCGGGCACGACGTAACTCCCGGGGTGGTCGCCGTGGCCTGGACGCTTCATCATCCGGCCATCACCGCCGCCATTGTGGGCGGGCGCAGTCCGCAACAGGTGGAAGAACTGGCGCCGGCGCTCACGTTTCGGCTCAACGAGGAAGAGTACGCGCGGATCAACGGTTTTCTGGCTGCCAACCCGGTTTGAAGTGGCGTGGAGCGACCAACAAAAAGCCCCGGTGGTTGCCGGGGTCTTTTGCTTGGTGGATGAGGGGGAGCCGAATTACATTGCAGCGACAAAATCGGGAACGATGACTGCGGCGTGTTCCTGGAGCAACTGGGTTAAACGGGCGGCCATGCCCATATACATCGAAGCTGCGCGGTAAGCGTTAATGCGGACGCCCTCGCTGGCCTGGGAAAACCCGTATTGCGCCAGAGCGACAAGAACGCAGACGCGAATTTGCACGGCGTCACTGGCCAGGGTCTCGAGGAGCATGCGATCGACTCCCTCGCTGTGGCTGGCAGCAAAATCTGCCATTTCCAGCATGACGCGCGAGTTCTGATACATCACCCAAAGGCCTTTGGCGCCCTGCATACGGTCCCAAGCTTCGTCCTGTGTCGCGGCGAGTCCTTCTTTCCAAAGGAAATGGTCGCTCAACTCGCGGGCGCTCCATTCGGGTCGCAGACTGGCCAAAAGCGAATCCCAGGTTTGCCCGTTACGGCGGTGCGCTCCGGATCTCCAGCGGAGCAGGTAAAACCCGACGGCCAAAATGACCGCAATTTGAAGCAAGGGCAGAATCATCTGGCATCCTCCGGCTGGAATGGGGTAACCACCTAGTTTTCTTTGGTCACCTTGGCAATTCCACCGTTCCTCCTACAAGTAACATAAGAATCCGGATTTGTGCAGAGAAATCGTGCGTCATCGTTACTTTTTGTACGCAAAGTGACAACCCAATAGGCCAACACACCTAAGTAACTGGCCGAGGCCGCCTGGTCCAACCAGTGGTATTCCGGCCCAATGGCCTGGTGGGTGTGGACGACGGCGACAAGCAGCGCTACCAGCGAAAAAGAGCACAGGCCGGAGGCGATCCGGAGCTCGCGGTCAGGCCAGCGAAGATGGAGCAGATTGCTCCACCATACCAGTGCCAAAAGAGAGGCAACCTGCAGAATTGCAATGGTTTGTTCCAGTCGGAAGCAGAGGATCCAGGTCAAGGACAGATGGGGTGGGATGGTCCAGTGGGCCAGGGGCCAGATCAGCAGAGACGCCGGCACGAGCAGAAGAAGAGCGAGGGGCCACTTCGACGACGATCTCCGGTTGCAGCGCAGAACGCTTCTGCCCAGCTCGGCGAGCACGCAAAGGCCCAGCAAGGCGTCGCCGCATATATTCACCAAGTAAAAGTGGAGGTACCACGTGGGTGAGAAGCGCAGGATTGCCTCTCCAGCAAAAATGGTCAGGACGCCGAACCCCAAATAGAAGGAGAAGACCGGAAGCTCGCAAAGAAGACGCCTCTTTGCGAGAAGGATGAGCAGGAGCGGCTGCAAAATCATGCCCGCCCGAGGCAAGGCAGTATCCAGAGTCACCGGGCGTCTCCGGAACAGCGAATTTTGCACATCGAGTTGCTCCCGTGTCGGGCTGGAGATCGCGCAGTCACTCACCGCGTTTGCGCGGTTTGATTGCCGTGGTACTGTTCAGCGCCAGACGGGTGGCTCGAGCGCTTCCCGCCAGAGCATGTAGAAAACTACGCATCTGGGGCGTGATTTCCTGCCGCTCCGGCTCTTTTTGCGCGAAACTGAACGCCCAATAGAGCAGGGAGCAAAGATAGCTTGCCACCAGAAGCTGATCCAGTTGGCGATATTGCGGCCCCATCGCCTGGTGGGTATGGAGCATGGCAACGGCCACGCTGACCAGAGAGTAGAAACCGAACCCCGTGGCTACCTGCAACTCGCGATTGCGCCAACCGATGGAGAGGAAATGGCTGCATCCAGCGAGCCCCAGGAAGATGAGGATCCTGAGAATCGAGACAGACTGCTCCAGGCGCATCAGCAGATGCCATTCCGGGGGCAAACTGTTGAACCCAGGTATGTTGGCAAACGGCCAAATGACGGCGCCCAGGGACAGAATCAAAGCTCCTACCAAGACCAAGGCTCCGCGCGGCAGAGAAGCCCGCAGCGGGCGCAACACCGACCAGGCCAGCTCGACCAGTACAGCGAGCTGCAACAGGGAATCCAGCACCGCAATCGCCAAATAGGTCGTCAGGTAGCGGGAAGGCCACAGGTGCATCACCGCGTAGCCCGCGCCATCGCTCAGCAAGGTCCAAGCGCTATACACGCAAAAAAAAGGCAGAACTCGCCACACACGTCTATAAAGAAGCAGTCCCAAGACCGCTGCCTCAGTGACAATGCCGGCATACCAGAGAACTGTATCCAGATTCACCGTCGACATCCCATTTGAACTATAGACGGGAGGCGTTCAGTTTGGCAGTGAATCTATCAACTGTTGTTCCTGCAAGGGGCCCTTGCATTTAGAGCCCTTTACGCGGCAGCAGGAAGGGCTACGATATTGCTACCCGATCCTGGGGGGAACGGCGGCAAAGGCATGGTCGGTCCGGCAGCCACGATATTGCTACCCGATCCTGGAGGGAACGGCGGCAGAGGCATGGTTGGTCCGGCAGCCACGATATTGCTACCCGATCCTGGGGGGAACGGCGGCAGAGGCATGGTCGGTCCGGCAGCCACGATATTGCTACCCGATCCTGGAGGGAACGGCGGCAGAGGCATGGTCGGTCCAGCGGCTACGATATTGCTACCCGATCCTGGGGGGAACGGCGGCAAAGGCATGGTCGGCCCGGCAGCTACGATATTGCTACCCGATCCTGGGGGGAACGGCGGCAGCGGCATTGTGGGTCCAGCGACAGCGTAGGTTGCCAAAGTTAGCAAAGCTGTTCCGAAAGCAAAGCTGCGGATATTCATCGACATTGAAGGCATGTAGTTTCGCTCCTTGCGCGAATGGAATTAAGTTTGCACCGCAAGAGTAACCCAAAATGGTCAGTCGGGCTACCACGAAGGTAACTATTCTTGTACTTTTCAATGATTTTCGGTATGCGTCGGTCCGTGCGGAGGGGCTCATTCGATTGCGCTGGCAGTCGACGACGTTTGCTTGGGGACTTGGATTGCTTGTTCTGTCGCCACACGTCTTACTCCCCTGAAGTCCCGGCAGGCCGCAGCAGAGGTGCGCGGTGCCTATCCGAGCGGCTTGAGCGAATCCGGCGATGGAAGTAAAGCAGCGGACGGGGTCAGGTGGTCATGATTCTGAGCACGCAGTTCCCTTCACGGTGGACGCGGAGAACCATAAGCTGCTGGCCGAATTTGAGATAGCCGGCCTCCGCCAGGAAGTTGCCGTGGTGGACATCCACCGGTTGGCACGTTTTGAGACAGACTGATTGACCGCAACAGAGCGGGGGAATGGTGCCCATGTGCAGCATCGGCAACCGGACCCTTGTGTTGGGACTGCCGTGGCGGGGATAGGGGGCAAGTGACTGGTTCGAAGGGGCTGTACTTGTGCCTCGAGGGCGTTCGCCTAACCGTAGTGAATGCTTGAGTGACGAGGGTTATAAAGTTGGTTACCTTCCCTGGCACTTTGGTGCCTTGGGTCGAGCAGGGAAACTCGGGTAAAGTGACACCGGACCGATTTTAGTCCAGAGTGAACTCCATGGATGATGTGAAGCCCGCGTTTCCGCTTTCGATTGTGGGTGCAGCGCCAGGGGATCCCCGGCAGGAAGTTCGTTGTGCGGTTCGTTTTCCGCTTTCGCTGCCTGTGGTGGTTTCGACAGGGAGTGTGGAAATGGCTGCGGTCACCCAGAACGTCTCAGCCAGTGGAGTCCTTTTCGAGGTGGGAAGCCCGCTCGAAAAGGGGGCTGAGATCCGTTTTTCCCTGCGCATGCCGGGTGCAGTACTGGGTACTCCTCACGATATTCTGGTTAATTGTGAAGGTCGTGTGGTACGCTGCTCCGTGAGCCAATCTCAGTATCAGGCTGCGTCGACTATCGATGAATATCGATTTGTGGAGCAGTAAGAGACTGATTCTTATTGGTATTAACCGCTTATGGAACTTTTGGATCAATCATCAGATGGCGAAACTCCGGACGCCGAGGCGAAGCCGGGGACGATCCGCATTGTCCTTGCGGACTCCCAGGCGATCTATCGGGTCGGGATTCGCAAGGTTTTTGCGCTGGAAGACGATTTGCGAGTGGTGGCCCAAGCCGATTCGATCGAGAATCTGCGGGCGGCACTTAAACGCTATCCCACAGATGTTGTCCTCATCGAAGGGGGATTGCTGGCCGGAACGGCCAACGTCATCCCGGAACTGCTGAACCTTGCCCCGGAAGCCAAACTGATTGTGCAGGCTTTGGCGGCGGACGAAAGCTATACGGTGGAGCTCTACCGGCGTGGCGTCCGCGGCATCATCACGCGCGCCATCTCTCCTGACCTGCTGGTTCGGTGCGTTCGGCGCATCGCGGCAGGTGAGACATGGATCGACAATCAATCGGTGACCTGGGTGATCGAGGCGTACCGCGCCCAGGCGGCGTCTCTGGTGAGCCCGCGCGCGCAGCCCCGGCTCTCGACCAAGGAAATGGCCATCATCACCTGCATTACCCAGGGAAAGCGCAACAAGGAGATTGCTTTCCAGTTGGGAACGACCGAGCAGGTGATCAAGAATTATCTGCGCAAGATCTATGACAAGCTCGGAGTTTCCGACCGGCTTGAACTTGCGCTCTATTGTCTGCACAACAAGATCATTCAGGCTGATGCGGATGATGAAGCGATTGCTCAGAAGGTGATGGGCCGGTAGTCGTCTGCCGGCCTCAAGATGCTGTTGCGCTGATCTGCGGAGGCGTGCCCGATGCTTCGCAACAGGCGAGATTTGTCTGCGGTCCGTCGGTCTGCTTGCGGGCCAACTCCAATAAACGGATCAGCTCGGTGAGTTCCGCTCTCTCCAGGTGCCCCAGCAGTTCTATGGGGACAGAATCGATGACCGGGTCCATCTTGCCGAGCAGTTCCAGGCCCGATGCGGAAATCTGCGTCCAGACGACGCGCCGGTCGTCGCGGTCGCGCTTCTGACGGATGAGCTTGAGGGCTTTCAGCCGCGCCAGCAGGCGGGTAATGTCCGGCTCGGCGGTGATCATGCGGCTGCCGATGGCCGAGCAAGTGAGCCCGGAGGGCTGCGCACCGCGCAAGATCCTGAGCACGTTGTACTGCGTCGTGGTCACGCCCCATTCGCGGGTCTTGTGCTGAAAGGCGCGGTTCAGGCGGTCGGAGGTACGGAGCAGGTTCAAGAGAGCCTCTTCCTCCAGATTCGCGAAAGGGCGCTCCTGCACGATTTCAAGTTTCAGGCCTGCCATTGATTTCTCCTCACAAGACTGCCACGTCGCCGCGGGATGAAGGCGGCCGAGTGCGAGCTTCATCCCGCCGGTGTTCGCTTATTGCTTGACCACTTCGAGTTCGATGGTGAGCTTGACCTCGTCGCCCACAATGGCCGCGGGGAACTTGGAGCCAATGCCGAAAGCGGAGCGGCTGATGGTGGTGGTGGCAGTAAAGCCGGCGTGGGGCTTGTGGTCCTGCATTCCCGGGACCGGCCCAGTGGGGCCTTGAGCGTCAAGAACCACGGGCTTGGTTACGCCGTGAAGGGTCAGGTTACCGGCGATCCTGAGACCGCTGCTGCTCTTGGTGACGCTGGTGCTGGTGAAGGTGGCGCTGGAGTAGGTGGCAATGTCGAAAAAGTCCGGGGTTTTGAGGTGCGTGTTGCGCTGCTCGACGCCGGTGTCCACGGTATCCACGCCGATGGTGGCGGTCACGGTGGACTTTGTGACGTCGGCCTCGTTGTAGAGGATGGTTGCGGCGACATTGCCGAAACGACCATGCACATTGGAGACGCTCATGTGGGTAATGCTGAAGTCGACCTCGCTGTGCGCTGGGTCAGAGGTCCAGGTGGAGGTTTGCGCCAGGGCCAGGGGAGCCGCAAGCGCCAGAACGCCAGTCACGAATGCCAAACGTTTCATTGTCCAGATTTCCTTTCGGTGCGGGCCGTTGGGCCGCGGTGAAATGGGGCGAGGGATAAACTCTCGCCGTAAGGAGCGAAATGGCGAGAAGGGAAGCCGCCGTTCGAGATCATCTGCTCATAGGATGCACGGAATAAATTATTCGTTGCAACAAATAATGTTCTGATTGTCTTTGGATTCCTCTGGTGAGCGATGCCGGGTGTCGGCTGAAAGAGAAGAGCGGCTTTCATCTGGGCTGCATGGCGGGGCGTCTGGTATGCTCCCGGCAATGTCTTTTGTCCGCGACTTCCGCCGTCTCACTGCCGCGCAGCGCCATACATTTCTGGCCGCTTTCATGGGCTGGACGCTCGATTCGCTGGACTTTTTCCTGCTGATTTTCTGCGTGAAGGCGATTGCCGGGGAATTCAAGAGCCAGCCCTCGGCGGTGCTGGGAGCGGTCTTCCTTACCCAGGCATTTCGACCGGTGGGGGCGATCGTGTTTGGGATGCTGGCCGATCGCTACGGACGCCGGCCGGTGCTGATGGCCAACATCTTGAGCTTCTCAGTGATCGAGCTGGCGTGCGCCTTTGCGCCATCGCTTACCGTGCTGCTGGGGCTGCGGGCGCTGTTTGGACTGGCCATGGGCGGGGAGTGGGGGG
>Ga0224529_1000525_pt1 | contig 27920 bp, 28 predicted proteins | sample CBST50metaG_FD_179893 | JGI IMG/M metagenome (GOLD analysis project Ga0224529, IMG submission 179893) | Peat soil microbial communities from Stordalen Mire, Sweden - C.B.S.T50 | ecosystem: Environmental > Terrestrial > Soil > Wetlands > Peat | place: Sweden: Norrbotten County, Stordalen Mire... | reverse complement strand
CCTCCAGGACGATCTCTTTCATCTCCCCATCGACCCCGCCTCCCGCCCCAACTAGTGAATTTGTAAAGGTATGGAAAGCTTGTCATTCTGAGCGCAGCGAAGAATCCCCGCATTCTGCCGTTGCCTGTTCCAACTCGTCATTCTGGCGCAACCCTCCACGGCGTCGTCATTCTGGCGCAACCCTCCACGGCGTCATCATTCTGGCGCAGCCAGAATCTCCGTATTGGTTCTTGTCGTTGCTCTTGCCGTTGTCTGTTCTTCGGAGGGAGCAGGGGGCTTCAGCCCCCTGAATAAAGCCAATCGAATCAAGGGGATTTATCCCCGGGCCTTGGCTGACCCTGTTCCCCGTTCCCCGTTCCCTGTTGTCAAGCCCCTCGAAGCCCAAAATCCCCCCTAACCAACACCAACTAAACAACTTAAAACTTAAAAATACTTGGCATAGTAGTTTCCCTCCATCCCGTATAATTAAATCAGTAAGCAAAACCAAACAGACCCGGCCCAACCCGCCGGGCCTTCGCATTTAGCCGCTAGCTGTAGAGGGAAATAAATTGTCATTCGGAGCGCAGTGCCTGTTGAGATTGTCATTCTGCCCCTGAGCTTGCCGAAGGGGAAGAATTCCCGCAAATGATTATCCAGTCTGCTCAGGCAGGACCGCAAATGCTCAGGCAGGGCCGCAAAAGCGCCAACGGCGCGCCCTATACCAGCATGGGGCGAACGGGGTCCCCGGCGAGCTTGCTCGCTGGGGCAGGCAGCCCCATGAAGGCTCGGGAGGAGAAAATCGAGGGCTGAAAGCCCGACCGATAGGGCCACGCCGCGCATCCGCTCGATTTTGAGCCTAGCGGCGTGAGCGCCACAGCTAACTGCATAATCATCTCCCCGCATTTTGTTCGCAGCGCGACACTCTACACCATTGGTGAAAACGCTCTAAGTTATTGATTCCAGAGATCGACAGATCTAAGCCATCTGGAATGAATATCATGCAGACCTGATCCAGATCGAGTCCAGATCTAACATGCTTTGTTTGAATATGTTAGGACTTTTAGGGGGGTATACCCCCCCCCAGCAATACCGAGGAGGAACCTCATGATCGCCGCAACCGAACCCATTAGGTCTTCGCCTTTTAGCGCACCACTGGCCGTGGCCCTCAACCGTCGCAACCAAGTCCAGACTTAGTCCAGACTCAATCCAGAAAAGTCCAGACTTAACATGCCTTTTTTGAGCACTTTGATACTTTTTCGCGCACAAAGGATGAATCCACATGACCGGCGCAGTCGAAACGACCGGGCTTTTGCATTCCACTTACCCCTTACCACTGACCCCTTACCACTGCCTCTTCGCCTTTAATTCGTCACGCGCTTAGCGCGAGCTTAACTTGCATTTTTTGAATACTTTACGCTATTGCCACCAGGGGGGACATGCGAATCGACGCTTCCAGCCAGTGCCAGCCGGATACGTTTCCCAGCAGCATCTCGTATCTCAAGCCCATGTTCTTCTACAATTCCTCCATGAAGCTCTCCGATCTCGCCACTCATCTCGGCGCAACCCTCCAAGGCGATCCCGATGCCGAAGTCACCTCCGCCGCCGGCCTGGAAGACGCCCGCCCCGGCCAGCTCACCTTCGTCGCCAATCCCAAGTACACGCCGCTCGCCCGCACCACCCAGGCCACCGCCGTCCTGGTCGAGCCCACCTTCGGCGAGATCGCCGCCGCAACCCTCCGCATCACGAATCCCTACCTCGCCTTCGCCCGCGCCCTCGAGCTTCTCTACCAGGCCCCCGCCTACGCCCCCGGAATCCATCCCACCGCCGTCATTGCTCCCACCGCGCAGATCGGCTCCGACGCCCACATTGGCCCCTACGTCGTCATCGGCGACCACGCCGTCATCGGAGATCATGCAACTCTTCTGCCCCATGCAGTGGTCTATCCCCATGCACAGATCGGCAGCCACTTCTTCGCTCACGCCCACGCCATCGTCCGCGAGCGCTGCCGCCTCGGCGACCACGTCACTCTGCAAAACGGTGCCATCGTCGGCGCCGACGGCTTCGGCTTCGCCCACCTCGACTCTCCCGCCCCCGACGGCCCCGCATGGCACAAGATCCCCCAGACCGGCATCACCGTCCTCGACGACCACGTCGAAATCCAGGCCAACTCCACCGTCGACCGCGCCTCCATCGGCGAGACCCACATCCACACCGGCGTCAAGATCGACAATCTCGTCATGGTCGGCCACGGCTCCTCGGTCGGGGCCAACACGCTGCTCTGCTCGCAGGTCGGTCTCTCCGGCTCTACCCACGTCGGCAAGAACGTGATCCTCGCCGGACAGGTCGGTGTCGCCGGCCATCTCACCATCGGCGACGGGGCCATCGCCACCGCGCAGACCGGCATCCCCTCCGACGTCGCCCCAGGGGCCACCGTCAGCGGTTACCCCGCCATCGACAACCGCAACTGGCTGCGCTCGGTCGCCCTCTTCCACCGCCTCCCAGAGATCGTCCGCGAGCTTCGCCAGAGGAACAAGCAGTGATTCCCTCTCGCGCTCAGTGCGATAGACTTGACCCCATGCCACGCGGTTTCTTCATCACCTTCGAGGGCCTGGACGGCTCCGGCAAGACCACTCAGATGCGTCGTCTCGCCGCCTGGCTCACTGCCTCCGGCCGCACCGTCGTCACGCTGCGCCAGCCCGGCTCCACGGCGCTCGGCGACCGCCTCCGCGCCATCCTCGTCGACTCCCGCTCCGAGTCCGCCCTCGGCCCCATCAGCCCGCTCGCCGAAATGGCGCTCATGTTCGCCGACCGCGCCCAGGCCATCGCCGAGATCATCTCTCCCGCGCTCGCCGCCGGCTCCATCGTCCTCTGCGACCGCTACACCGACTCCTCCGAAGCCTATCAGGGAGCGGGCCGCCAGCTCGGCAGCGCGCGCATCCTCGCCATGCACGCCGCCGTCTGCAACAACCTCCAGCCCGATCTCACCCTGCTTCTTCTCCCGCCGCTCGAAGCCGCCCTCGCCCGCGCCCGCCGCCGCAACCACCGCTACGCCGCAGTCCAATCGCAACCCCAGCCGCAATCCGAGCCGCAACCCACCGACGAGAACCGCTTCGAGCGCGAATCCGACGCTTTCTACGCCCGCATCCACGCCGCCTACCTCGAGATCGCCGCCCGCGAACCCCACCGCGTCCTCACCATCGCCAACGACGACTCCGGCGACAACTCCATCGACGCCATCGAGCTTCGCATCCGCGCCCTCGTCGCCACCCGCCTCTTATAAATGGCCGCCTCTACTCGCCCGCGCGCTTGGCAATCAGCCGTGTCGTCGAGAAGCCTTCGACCAGCGGCACGATCTTGACCTGGCCGCCCCAGCTCATCACCTCGCTGGCTCCCACCACTGTCTCCACCGCGTAGTCGCCGCCTTTGACGATCACATCGGGCCGCGTCGCCACAATCGCCTCTAGCGGCGTCGCCTCGCCGAAGACCACCACCGCATCGACTGCGGCCAGCGCGGCCAGCACGCGCGCCCGCTCGCGTTCGCCCACAACCGGGCGGCCAGCCCCCTTCAGTCCGCGCACCGAAGCGTCGCTGTTGATGGCCACGATCAGCCGGTCGGCGAAGCGCCGCGCCTGCTCCAACACCGTGATGTGCCCGATGTGCAGCAGATCGAAGCATCCATTGGTGAACGCCACCCGCTCGCCGTTGGCCTTCCACAGCGCCACGCGCTGCACCAGTTCCTCGCGCGACACCACCTTGTCCTCACCGTGCAGCGCGATCTCCGGAGCCAGCGCCGCCAGCAACTCGTACTTCTCCACCGGCACCGTGCCTGCCTTGCCCACCACAATGCCCGCAGCGATATTGGCCACTCCCACGGCAGTCTCCGCCCTCAGTCCGGAGGCAAGACACAGCGCCAGCACAGCAATCACCGTATCGCCCGCGCCCGAGACGTCAAAGACCTGGCGCGCCACGGCCGGAGTTATGAATCGCTTCCCCGGCCGCACCAGCGCAATCCCCTTCTCGCCCAGCGTCGCGATCAGGAACTCGATCCCAAGCTCCGTCACCAGCGCCGCGCCCGCGTCCAGCAGGGGTTTCATCTCACGCCCTTCGAGATGCCCCGCCGCTGCGAGCTCCCCGAGATTCGGGCAGATTGTCGTGGCCCCGCGATAGCGAGTGAAGTCGGCGCTCTTGGGATCGACCAGCACTGGAATCTTCAGCCCCCGCGCAGCCTGAATGATTGTCTGACAGACCTCCGGCGTCAGCACGCCCTTCGCGTAGTCGGAGAGCACCACCGCATCGCATCCCGGCAGATGGGCCAGAACCCTCTCCACCAGCCGCTCATAGTCGTCCTCGGACCGCGCGCCCAGCCGCTCGCTGTCCAGCCGCAGCATCTGCTGCCGTCCGCCCAGAATCCGCTGTTTGGTAATGGTAGGAAATCCCTGCGAGACGACAAACTCCGGCAAGATCCCATTTGCGCGCAACCCTTCCGCCAATAGTCTTTCGTCCTCGTCGCCACCGGTAAACCCAATGATCTCGGTGCGCGCGCCCAGCCGGCTCAGGTTCATGGCAACGTTGGCCGCGCCGCCCGGCTGATGGCTCTGATGGGTCGCCAACACCACGGGAACCGGCGCCTCCGGAGAGATGCGTCCCACCTCGCCCCAGATGTACTTATCGAGCATCACGTCGCCCACCACCAGCATCCGTTTGGCGGCCCACTTACACTCAATCTCCTGAATCGCCTCGTGCAGTTGCTCGATCACCGGCCCCCCTCAACCTGCGCAGCCGCTGCAATCTCCAGCGCCACAGCGCTCTCCCGCTCCGCCCCGCTCACGCAGTCCATCTCGATCCAGTCGCAGAGCATGTGTCCAGCCAGTATGTGCGCCTCCTGAATGCGCGCCGTCTCCTTCGACGCGACGGCAAACAGATGATCGGCCAGTTTAACCATCCTGCCGCCTCCCGCGCCGGTAAATGCCACCGTCGCCATCCCCTGAAGGCGCGCCGCCTCGAGCGCGGCCACCACGTTCTGGCTATTGCCGGAGGTAGAGATGCCCACCAACAGATCGCCTTCCACGCCCAGCGCCTCCACCTGGCGCGAGAACACCGCCTCGAACCCATAATCGTTGGCAATCGAGGTCAACGCGGAGCTGTCCGTGGTCAGCGCCAACGACGCCATGCCGCGCCGCTCGCGTCGATACCGCCCCACCAGCTCTGACGCCAGATGCTGCGAGTCGCCCGCGCTGCCACCGTTGCCGCACCACAGGACCTTGCCACCGGCACGCAGCGCCGACACCATCGCCCGCGCAATCGCCTCCAGCACCGGCTGCTGCGCCTCCACCTGGCGCACCACCTCTAGATGCTCAGCAATGGCTGCTCCGAAGACACCCGCGGCATTGGGACGATTGGACATCAATTCCTCACCTTCCGTGCTCGGCTCTCAGGGCCCGTTCTCTGCACGCCGATCTGTTTCGTCAACGCTGTTGCTATCATAACGGGGTGGCCGACTCCGCAAACAGCTTTTCACTCCCGACCCTGCGCACCGTCTTCCTGGACCGCGACGGCGTCCTCAATCGCAAGATGCCGGAAGGCCGCTACGTTACCTCCTGGAGCGAGTTTCAGCCACTGCCCGGCGTCTCTCAGGCCATCGCTCGCCTCAACCGCGCGGGCCTGCGCGTCGTCGTCGTCTCCAACCAGCGCGGCATCGCCCTCGGCCTCTATACCTCCGAAGACGTGCGCAATATCCACTCCGCACTGCAAAGCTGGTTGCAATCGCACGGCGCGCACATCGACGCCTTCTACTTCTGCCCTCACGACGCTCACCAATGCAACTGCCGCAAGCCCCTCCCCGGCCTCTTCCATCAGGCCTGCGCCGACTTCCCCGAGATCGCCGCCGCCTCCAGCATCATGATCGGCGACTCGCTCTCCGACATCGAGTTCGGCCATCGCCTGGGTATGACCACCGTCTTCCTCGAAGGCGACTCGGCCCATCAAAAGCCCGGAGCCGAAGACGCGCGCCAGTTAACCAACCTCCGCTTCCCCTCCCTAAGCGAAGCCACCGAAGCCCTCCTCAATCAGTCAGTCAAAATCTAAGTCCCAATCTTCGGCGGCGTGTCAGTTTGAAATCCGGCGCAATCGAAGTTGGCGAAAACACCGTATTGCGGGAACTTCGCCCTCTCAGTCCACGCTAAGTCCGCTGAATGCGTCACAAACTTCTTTAGTTAGATTGAATTCGCAAGATGCAGCCGCTTTCTGGACTGGCCGAACAAACACCCCATGGGATCGGATATTTTTGGCCGTGCGACACATTCTGTCGCAGGCTCGTAGCACAATTGAGAAATCACACCGTGAGGAGGGAGTTATCGTGAATCGTCGCAGATTTCTGTATTGCCTGTCTTCCGTCACATCTGCCGGTCAGGCTGCTCCGAGAGTTTCCCCACTGAAACGCAATCATGAGTCGTCCGCCAGATGTTCCAAGCGCGACGCGCAGGCTACCTTGAATGGGCAACCCCGCGTCGGAGTTGTGGGCGTCGTCGGGGTGGGTGTGTACTTCCTGGATCGGGTCGTCCAAGATCTCAACTTCCCGTGCAAGACAATTGCTGTAGAGACCAACATGGGTCGCCTTCGCTGGTGTCATGCTCAGGACTCCATCTTAATAGACGACCATGGCCCGATTCCGGAAACATTCAACGATACGCGACGCATGTTGCACGACTGGAGATCGGAGTTCGCAAAGTTGGTGTCCAGCTTGGATGTGGCATTCATTCTGACGGGCCTGAATGGAACAAGCGGAAGGGGAATAACTTCCGTTGTGGCCGAAACGCTCGGTCAATTGGGCGTCGTCACTATGGCCATATTGCCCGGCCGCCGGGAAGCCGAAGCTGTTAGATCGCTGGGTAGGCTGGTTGACGGTGTATTTGAGATTCCGTATGAACCATTCTGGGATCAGGCCCGCACGCCTCAAGGATGGCAGAATCTCCTTGCTGCGGAAGTCACGAAGGTGCTCCGTTCCGCGTCATTTTCACTTGCGCGGGGAAGTTTTGAACGGACTGATGTAGAGAAAACATTGCCAATAATGAAGATACAGACGTCATAAGGGATAGAACGGGGAGAATCGCCATGAAAGGTGCAAGACTCCATCTCAACACCTTTGAGGATGAGAGTCTCCGCTCTGACTATAGGGTCACGATCCTGGCATGTGGATGACCTTGAATAGCACAAGCTCAGAGGAGGTGTATATTGGCCATGTTAACGCAATGTTGGTGGCAGTTTCAGAAGTAGGGGCTTGACTCCGCGAAAGAGTGTGTATGGGCACCAATGTTCCATTATCAAATGAACTAAGCGTTTCTGCTGTTGTCCGAAAGGCAGAGGAGTCCTTGGGCACAATTCTGGATAAGTCAGGAACGATACTCTACAGCTCATGCGAGACCCTCAAGCCCGGAAAGTACTATTTTCTCGGGTTGAATCCAGGCGGGTCAGATGAAGGCACGAACACTATTCAACAGTCCTTGATTGAGCTGGAGTTAGGAAGCTCGACCAGGAACGCTTATCTCGATGAGGATTGGAGCGGCTCCCGCTCATACGGTAAGGGGTGTCACCCGCTTCAGAAGAGCTTCAAATTCCTCTTCAAAGAGCTTGGAGAAGATCCCTACACCGTTTGCGCATCGAATCTGATCTTCACGAGAAGCAGGGATGAGCGAGACGCTGGATACCCAGAACTAGCGGAATTATGCTGGCCAGTTCACGAGGCGATCTTACGGGTTGTCCAACCGCACGCGATCATCACATTCGGTGACAAAACCTTTAAATTTATCGCGAAGCAGCTTGGGGGCGGTTCCGTACAATACTTCCATTCTGGGCATGGAAACTGGGCATGCCAATCTCTGATAAAGAAAGGGGCGCCTTCACTTATTGGCCTGCCACATCTGAGCAGATATGCGCTCTATAACCATCGCGAAGTCATAGGCAAGATTAGCTCACTGATTGAAGTAGGGCCATATCTCCAGAAATTGTGAAATCGCCATGCCCAAACGCCCACCCGCGCTGGGAACACTGCAAGTTGCTTTGGAATTGCTTCGGCGAATTCCCAAAGGGCGAACTGTTACGGCTCCGCAACTGCAACGGCAACTCGCTGAGGCCGGGATTGATCGAGACGTCCGGACCGTCGAGCGGCAGATGGAAGCGCTCTCCGGACGATTCGAAATTAATCGCAACGAAACCAGCAAGCCCTACCGTTACAGTTGGAGGGCTTCGGCCAAAGGAATTACCCTGCCCACCCTGACGGCGCAGGAATGCCTCTTGCTCGCGTTGGCCGAACAGCAGTTGAGGCAATTGTTGCCACCACGCCTGATGAAGTCCATGTCGGCCTTCTTTTCTCAGGCCAAGAACCAACTCGACGAACAGCCCACAGCCCGGCAGGAACGCGAGTGGCTCAAGAAGGTTCGGGTTGTCAGTACCAGCCAGCCGCTGCTCCCGCCCATGGTGGATGAGCAGGTCTTTGAACAAGTCTGCAACGCGCTGTATGGTGACCAATGGCTTACGGTCGAGTACCACAATGCCGCAGGCAAAGAAAAGAAAAGCCGGGTCATGCCATTAGGACTGGTACAGCAGGGGCCGCGTATGTATCTCGTCTGCCGCTTCGAGGGCTATGAAAACGAACGCAACCTGGCGTTGCATCGCATTAAGACTGCCAAGGCATCTTCCTTCACTTTCAAACGACCGCCAGAGTTCGATTTGAAGCAGTACGACGACAACGGTCGATTTGGTTTTGGCAATGGTGAATTGATCAAGCTCAGCTTCTGGATCGAAAAGGACTATGGCCTTCATCTGCTGGAATCGCCACTCTCCGAGGATCAGCAGGTTTGCGAAGGGAAAAAACATTACAGAATCAATGCAACGGTTGTTGACTCGGCAATGCTCGATTGGTGGCTTCGCGGCTTTGGGAAGGCTGTGAGCAGGATTTCCAAAACCAGGCTTGGAGCTAAACGACTTAACCGCTCCATGGCTAGTGGAAGCTCTCAATAAGTGAATAACCGCACCCAGGATCGCTTCATGTTTGCTCGCTGGACGGACTGCCGGAAAGTCGGGTTTTCGGAAACTTCAATCATTCAATTCAAATTGACCCACTACCCAATCTTCCGCAGCGTGGCGCAGGTCTCCGCAATCCCCTCTTCCAGCCCTGTCATCGCCAGATTGCAGCCCAGCGCGCGCAGTCCTGTCAGGTCGGCCTCCGTGAAGTGCTGGTAGCGGCCCTCCAGATCGGCGGGAAATGGAATGTACTCGATCGCAGCCTTCCCATGCACCGCCATCAGTGCTCGCGCCACATCGTTGAAGCTGCGGCTGACGCCTGTCCCTGCATTCACCACGCCGCGATAGATCTTGCGCTCCTCGCCGGCCTTGGGCGCGTAAGGCCCAATCCCCGCGAAGAACATATTCATCCGCGCCAGGTCGCGCACATACACGAAGTCCCGCCGCTGTTCGCCGTCGCCGTAGCCACCGCTGCCCGCAAACAGCCGCACCTTCCCCGTCTCCTTCATCTGCTTCGTGAAGTGGTGGATCACCGAGGCCATGCGTCCCTTGTGCTGCTCCCTCGGCCCATAAACATTGAAGTAGCGCAGACCGACCGCCGTCGTCGGCACCTCGTCCAAAGCCAGCCGGTTGCGAAAGTAGTGGTCGAAGGCCAGCTTGGAAAAGCCATAGACGTTCAGCGGCCGCTCGTTCTCCAGCGTCGGCGTGAAGTGTCCCGGCCCGGAGAGCCCGTAGACCGCCGCGCTGGAGGCAAAGACCAGCGGGACGCCTTGCTCCATCGCAAATCCCAACACCTCTTTCGTGTACTGGAAGTTGTTGTCCATCATGTACACGCCGTCGTCCTCCAGCGTGTTGGAGCAGGCCCCCTGGTGCAGGATCGCCTCGATCCTGCACCCTCCGAGCGCGTCCTCCGCAATGGCGCGGCGAAACTCCCGCTTGTCCATGTAATCCACGTAGCGCGCGCCATGCAGGTTCTCAAACTTCCTGGCATTGGCCAGGTTGTCCACCACCAGAATGTCCGTAATGCCGTGGGCATTCAGCTCGTGGACCAGGTTGCTCCCGATAAAGCCCGCGCCTCCAGTAACGATTAACATCAGGAAATAGCCTCCTGGCCCTTATTTCAAAATCTGCATTGCCGGGTTGAGAACGCGCCCCACGGCCTGTTCCATCTCTTCCACTGTCACCGAAGTCATGCACTCCTTCTTCATCGCAACACAAGTCTCAAGACCGCATCCAAAGCACTCCGGCTGATGATACACAATCTGGTGCTGCCGCCCGGCCGGATACCATACGCCGGGAAGCCCGTGCGCCGAAAACGCAATCACGCACGGAACTCCAACGCTGGCGGCCAGGTGCATCGGCCCGGAGTCCGGCCCAAGAAAGACCTCCGCGCCTTCCAGCACAGCCGCGGTCTGGCGCGGCGTCAACCGGCCGCACAGGTTCACCTTCGCGCCGCGCCACCACTCGGCGGAAAACTCACTCACATCCCAATCCTCCTGCGCGCCCACCAGGACCAAGCCATGCAGCGGATACTGCGCATGAAGCCGCGCCAGCAACTCCCGCCACCTCTCCTGTCCCCAGTCCTTGGACTGCATCTTGGTGCCCGGACCGCAGGCAATCAACCGCCGCCCGCCGAGAGCGCCCACCGCTGCAACCGCGTCCTGACGCTCCGCCTCGCTCAGCCGCAGGTCCCAGTTCGCCATCTCTTCCGGGTGTGCGTCGCCCAGCGCCGCAATCGCTCTTGCCAGCCGCCTCGCCTCCGGCTCGTACTGTCCCGTCGCGGCGTCGAAGCGGTGCTTCAGTTCCCACTCGCCGGGCAACCCCACAATCCGCCGCACCCCGGCAGTCCGGAAGAATATCCGGTCGCGCAGAACTCGCCCGTAGGGCCGCATGGGCATCAGGTAGATCAGCAGATCGGGGCGAAATCGCCGTATCTCCAACGTCAGGCGCAGCAACTCCCCCATCCGCCGCGTTCCCACCGTGTAGCGCATTGTTCCGTGGACCAGCCCCGAATCGCCCAGCACGGACGCCGAGGCAGCGGCCTTCGCATGAACCGGAAAGTTCGTCAGCAGCACCCGCTCCGCATGGGGAAAGCAGCGCGCTATCAGGTGGAAGCACGGCAATGCAACCACCGTATCGCCCAGGCTGCCCAGGCGATAGATCAGCACCTTTCGTATCGGCGGCTCATGCGGCAATCTGTTTCTCCCAAGGGGGGATGGAATGTGCCCCGGTGCAGGGCCGACCCTGTTTCCTCGCGTTTGCCAGGCCCTCAGCCACGCCAGTGCCGGGCCTGCGCATCACAGGGTTTGAGTTGTCGGTTCTAGTGTAGTACGCCAGGCTAATCGTCACGGATCTCTCGTGATCGGCATGACCGCTAAGAAATCTCTGCACAAGTCCACATTTTGAAAGGGCGGGACTTTAGTCCCGCCGCAATCCGCCTGTTTTGAACGTGGCTTTAGCCGCCGAGGGAATCTTGAGGACTTGTTCAGACCTTCCTTCTACCATTCTGACCCGAGCTAAGTTTTCCTACATCCCTGCGAAAGCCTGCTTCCGCCCCTTCGCTGCAACCAAACCCGTGCTGCTGATACAGTTGGATGGTCAGCCTGCCACGGGCCGCGCTACTGTCCATGTTTACCGCCCTCGAAATCACGCAACTGCACGACAAGGCCACGCTCCGCTGGCACCAGGACCCGGCAGCGCCCATTCCGTTCGCCCCTGCTGCATCCGCGGCGCCTGCTCCCTCCGTATCCCTGATCGAACTCGCCCTCGCCCATCATCGCGCCAACTTCGACCTCTGGCACGAAGAAGACAAGGCCCGCGAGCCCGGTGCCTCCGACGCAGCCATCGCCAGCGTCAAGCACTCCATCGACTCCCTCAACCAGACGCGCAACGACCTGGTCGAAGCCATCGACCGCCTGCTCCTCGCCGCCGCTGGCGCGCAGAATCCCGCCGCGCCGCTCCACTCCGAATCTCCCGGCCTTATCTTCGACCGCCTCTCCGTCCTTGCCCTCAAGCTCTACCACACCGCCGAGGAGGCCCACCGCTCCACTGCCTCCGAGGCCCATCGCCAGCGCAACCTCGCACGTCTCGACCTGCTCCGCGAGCAGCGCGCGGACCTCGCCGCCTGCCTCGACGAACTCTGGCAGCAGGTCCTCGCAGGCCGCCGCCGTTTCAAGCTATACCGCCAGCTCAAGATGTATAACGACCCAGACCTCAACCCCTCCGTCTACGTCCATAAATCGGGCGCATGACCCACTCGCGCACGGGCCGGGTTGACCTTCTCGTCCCAGTTGCGTATAAAAACCGGAACATGCTCAGCCGATAGTGTTTGGTGCTGACCGGCAACTTCCGGTCATTGCAACCAACAGACAGGAACCGCAGAGACCCCGATGAAGACCGCCACTCGCACCTCCGTCAAACGTCCGCACACCCTTGCTGGGGTCGTGCTTGCGTCCGCCAACGGCCCACGCGCACATGCCCTCGCCCAATACGAAGCCGCGCTTCGCCTCATGCAGGAGTCCAAGTTCGACAAGGCCTGCGCAGCCTTCAGAGAACTGCTCGCCACCAGTCCCGCCGACCTCACCGAGCGAATCCGCATGTACATCAACGCCTGCACCCAGCAGGCCGCCCGGCACGAGTCCCAGTTTCTCTCCGGCGAGGAGCGCTACGACTACGCCATCTCCCTGCTCAACGACGGAAACTACGAAGACGCCCGCACTCAGTTGAAAAAAATTCTCGACGAGAACGCCGGTGCCGATTTTGCCTTTTATGGCCTCGCCGTCCTGGCCAGCATGACCGGCGACGCCCATACATGCCTCGAGCACCTCACCGAGGCCATCCGTCTCAACCCGCGCAATCGTATCCAGGCCCGCGCCGACTCCGACTTCCAGGACATGGCCGACGACCCACGCTTCACCGAGCTCCTCTACCCCGAGGTCTGACCGCCAGGCGCCCCACTCACCGTCTTCCTTCGACAGATTGAAGCCTCCGTGCTCATTCATGCGCGGTTACATTGTGTCCGCGGTGCAGGAATCGTCTCCCGCAGGAATGCGATAATTGCAATTATTGTGAGGATATTTCGCGGGAAGAAACCGGGCCGAGAGGATCGATGCAGTTCTGTGTCGGGCGCGACGGCCAGCCCTGAGAAGACCCGTGCTATCCCTCATGAATCCCAGCGTCAGGTATTTCTGCTGCAAATAGTATTTCTTGTTCTGTTCTTACAGCTTCAACTCATCGTATTGGCGTCCCTGTGCAGGCCGGGTGGCATTGTCTTCGTGAAAGGGTATTTCTTTGGGTTCGACCTGCTGGATTTCCTGGATGCGGCGAAGGACTGGTCCGCCGGACTGAATCCGTATCTCCGGTCGAGGTTTGTCACACCCCCGCCATCGTTGCTTGTCGGCATGGCACTTCAGCATATATCGTCGGCGACGGCATCTCTTGTGTTTTTTGCCGTCAATCTGGCTGCGGTCTTCGGTTCCGTGTGGATGGTCGGTCGCTTCGTCAAGATGGGTCGAATCGCGCTATTCCTCATGCTGGCGATCGCCTCCCTTTATTACCCAGTCGTCTATCTGTTGGAGCGAGGCAATCTGGATGGGCTGATGTTGATTCTCCTGTGCTCGGTTGTAGTCGTGCGCAACCAGTGGCTGAAAGGGTTGTTCCTTGCCAGTTCAGTTGTGCTGAAGATCTATAGCGTGCTACTCATGGTTCCTTTGCTCGCTGGAAGACGGTTTCGGCTGTTTCTGCTTACAGTTCTTTCGGGCGTCCTGTTGCTGCTTCCGTTCCATTCGCTTCTACACCCCTTTCTTCAGTCGGCTTTGAGTCGGACGCAGGAGTTCACCGCGGTTGAAAATCTCTCGCCGGCGGTAGTTCTTGGCTCGCTTTGCAAGCATGCATTAGGCAAGACGATCTTCATCCTGTTTTGGGCGGCGACCTTCTTCCGCGCCTCGTGGAGATATAGTATGTTTCCCCTCGAAGAGCGGTTTCTCGTGTGTCTGCCTTGGATGGCTGCGTTTCCTTTGCAGGTGTATCCATACAGTGGCGTTCTGCTTCTTCCCGTCCTCGCGTGGAGATTGGGGCCGCGACAGATTGCCGCAAACGTGGTATCTCTGCGGGTCTTTCTTGTTGGTTTCCTGCTGGTCGGTACCCAGCAGGGTGCACTGAATGAGTACTTCCAGTCATTGGTTCATTCACACCGGTTGTTTCCTTTTTTAAATGTAGTTGGAATGGTTCTTGTGTTGACCAGCCTGGCGTTTGGCGGCAGCCTGCCCTACTGCAAAAACGAGGACACCCCAACCTTAGAACCTGTTTAAATACTGCTTTTCGCAGCGGAGATTTACGAATTGTCATTCTGAGCGAAGCGAAGAATCCCCGTATTTCGTCGTTGTCTGTCTCCTCGTTGTGTGCGAGTCCAGTAGTTTTTAAACAGGTTCTTAGGTTCTGTCCCGCTCCCGGTCTTGCTTCGGACCAGAGAAGACACGCGGTAAAACGAAGCTTTCAGAGTCGAACTCACAGCAAACGGCGAGACGGCCCGCCCTTTCGTTTCGTCGAACCTGATACCCTCGTATTCAGCCGTGAACTCCGAATCTCAGTCCTCTTCATCCCACAAACCCTCGCTGCGTGTCGTAGCCATCGGCGGAGGCACCGGCCTCTCCGCTTTGCTGCGCGGCCTCAAGCTCTACGTCGCAGCGCCCACAGCAGCCCGTCGCGCCACTGACGCCGTCACACTGCGCAACGCCAATCCCCATCCTGACTCGCATCCCGCGGACCTTCCCTGCCTCATCCGCGACCTCGCCGCCATCGTCACCGTCACCGATGACGGTGGCTCTTCCGGCCGCCTCCGCGAAGAACTCAACATGCTTCCGCCCGGAGACATCCGCAACTGCATGGTCGCTCTCTCCGAGGACGAGTTCCTGCTCGCCCGTCTCTTCCAGTACCGCTTCCACCACGGCGGCCTCGAAGGACACAGCTTCGGCAATCTCTTCCTCGCCGCCCTCTCCGACATCACCGGAGACTTCGCCCAGGCCGTGCAGATGTCCTCGCAGATCCTCGCCGCCCGCGGCCGCATCTACCCCGCCACCAACACCGACGTCACCCTCGCCGCGCTCATGGACGACGGCTCCATCGTCCACGGCGAAACCCACATCACCGCCAGCACACACCGCATTGTCGAGCTCAAGCTCGTCCCCGCCGGGGCCAAACCCCTCCCCGCCACCCTCGATGCCATCGCCAACGCCGACCTCATCACCCTCGGCCCCGGCTCACTATACACCTCGCTCATCACCAACCTCCTGGTCCGAGGAATCCCCGAGGCCATCGCAGCATCCCACGCCACCCGCGTCTACGTCGGCAACCTCATGACGCAGGCCAACGAGTCGCTCGGCCTCACCGCCTCCCAGCACATCGAAAAAATCCTCCAGCATTGCGCCACAAACGGCTCGCGCATCTTCGATTACGCCCTCATCAACACAGCCCCCATCTCCCCCGCGCTCCTCGAACGCTACGCCCGCGGTGGACAGACGCCCATCGAGCCCGACCTCGACCGCATCCGCTCCCTCGGCGTAGAACCCATCTCCGGCAGCTTCGCCCTCGAAGGCAACCTCCTCCGCCACGACCCCGACCGCGTCACCCACGCCCTCCTTGCCCTCGTCCTCAACCGCCCCTGATCTCTCCCGTGTGATACCTTACCATCCATGACCCCAGACTTCTCCCACCACTGGGCCTACTGGACCCGCCACACGGGTCTTTGGATCCTATCCATCAAATGGGTCTTTGGCTTTGCCGCCGCATGGGGCGGGCTCTATCTCCGCAGATGGCAGAAAATCCGCCGCGAAGCAGGCGCTCAGGGCTGGCCCTCCGTCGAAGGCCGCATCAGTAGCGGCAAAGTCGTGCCAATCCCCAAAACCTCCCGCTTTCTCGCCACCCTTGAGTACATCTACTTCCTCGAGGAGTACCGCACCGGAAAGTACACCCACGAATTCTCCAAGGAGTCCGACGCGGACGACTTCGTCCGCAACATGCGAGACCAACGCGTCCATGTCCGCTACAAACAGTCCAACCCCGACAAGTCCGTCCTCGAACAAAGCGTCGTCGAGCAGCACATCCTGCTCGCCCCCCGCTTCGGCTGAACCCATTTTGTTTGTCATTCCCGAAGCGAATCTGCTTCTGCGTTTGTTTGTCATTCCGCAGCGCAGCACCTTTTGAGATTGTCATTCTGAGCGCAGCGAAGAATCCCCGCATTTCGCTAGAAGCGCGACACGCTACCCCACTCGTACAAGGGTCTTATCCCGCCGTCACAATCTCCGAAAAGTCCGCAATCTGAGTGAACGTCGTTGCCAGGTATCGCAACATACCGAGACGGTTCGCTCGTACTTTCAAATCATCAGCCATGACCATAGTGTTGGCGAAGTAGTTGTCAATGGGAGTACGAAGTCTCGCAAGCTTAAGCAAAGCATTCTGGTATTGCCTGGATTCGCAATCACCCCGGAAGCCTGCTCCCGCCAATTTAGCCTCTTGCCAGAATTCTTGCTCGTATTGCGTGTCGAATACTGGCTCAAAGCTAACGATGTGATCGCCCTTCTCCTCCGCCTGCGCCAGAATGTTCTTCATCCGCTTGAACGCCGCGCTCACTGCCGCAAAGTCCTCGCTGCCGCGCACCGCCGTCACCGCCTCCGCCCGCGCCACGGCATCTCTCACGTCGTTCGCGCCAGCCGCCAGCACCGCCTTCACCACGTCGTACGCCTGCCCCTTCGCCTCGCGCAGATAGAACTCCAGCCGCTCCGCAAAGAACCTCTCGACTGAAAGCCGCAACGCATCGCTCGTAGTGACCGCGTCCACCACATCGCCCAGCGTCAGCGGCAGCGCCGGCTCGGCCTCCGCCAGAATCTTCACAATCCCGTTGGCCGCCCGCCGCAGCGCAAACGGGTCCTTCGATCCCGTAGGCTCCAGTCCCAGCCCAAACATTCCAACAATCGTGTCCGCCTTGTCGGCAATCGCCAGCAGCGCGCCCTCCACCGTTCGCGGCACCGCGTCCTCCATCGACTTCGGCAGATATTGGTCGTAGATCGCATCTCCCACCGCAGCCGAAAATCCCTGCGCCCGCGCATACAGCCCGCCCACCTGCCCCTGTAGCTCGGTGAACTCCTTCACCAACTCCGTCGTCAGGTCGGTCTTCGCCAGCCGCGCCGCAGTCTCCAACGCCGCCCCATCCAGCTTCGATCCGCGCGCCTCCACCAGTCCGGCCAGCGACGCGGCCAGCTTGCACACCCGCTCCGTCTTCGCCGCGTAGCTCCCCAGGTCCTTCTGGAACGTCACCTTCTCCAGCAGCTTTACGCGCTCCGCCAGCGGCGCCCTCTGGTCGAACTCCCAGAAAAATCTCGCGTCGTTGAAGCGCGCCCTTAGCACGCGCTCGTTGCCGTGCCGGATCACCTCCTCGCCCGCCGCATCCGCCTTCGTATTCAGCACCGCCAGAAAGTGCGCCGCCAGCTTGCCCTTCTGTTCCCTGTTCCCTGTTCCCTGTTCTTCCACCGCAAAGTACTTCTGGTGGTCGCGCATCACCGTCACCAGCACCTCTTCCGGCAGCGCCAGATACTCCGGCTCAAAGCTCCCTAGAACCACCGTCGGCCACTCCGTCAGGTGCGTCACCGTATCCAACAACGCCTCATCCTCGCGCCATCGCAGTCCCGCGCCAGCCGCCCGAGTCGCCTTGTCCAGCGCTTTGCGCACCACCAGCCGCCGCGCCTCCACATCGACCGCCACATGCGCCTTCAGCAGCGTCTGTTCGTACTCGTCGGGAAATCCAATCGGAATCGCCTCATCTCCTGCCAGCACGCGATGCCCGCGCGTCGTGCGCCCCGCCGTCTTCCCGCCGAACTCGACCGGCACAACCACTTCGCCCAGCAGAGCCAGCAGCCAGCGCACCGGCCGCACAAACCGCTCCGGTCTGCCCGGCCGCCAGGTCATATTCTTCGCCCAGTAGATCCCCGCCAACTCCTTCGGCAGCTCCTCGGCAATCACCTCCGCCGCCTCGCGCCCAGCCTTCACCGAAGTCGCCGCCAGGTACTCGCCCTTCGCCGTCGTCACCGTCTTCAGCGCGGCCACATCCACGCCCGCCCTCTTAGCGAACGCCATAGCGGCCGCCGTCGGCGCACCGTCCTTGTACGCAATCTTCACCGCCGGCCCAACCAGATCCTCGGCCACCTCCTTCTGCTTCTCCGCCACGTCCGCAACCCACACCGCCAGCCGCCGCGGCGTGGAGAAGCTCTTGCTCCCAACACCCGCCGCAACCAGCCGTTCGCGCTCCAGCATTGCAACCACGCGCCGCTGCAACTCCGCCTGCGCCCCGGCAATCATCCGCGCCGGCACCTCTTCCAACCCGATCTCAAACAGAAACTCCGCCATCGCCCTCTTCCAATCTTCCTGCGCCCGAACCGTCCGCGCTTACTGTTCCCTGTTCCCTGTTCCCTGTTCCCTGTGCGCCAACTTCTCGCCCTGCGCCACATAAGCCTTCGCCACGCCAACCACCAGCGTGCGAATCCGCGCCATCACGCCCACGCGTTCCGTCACGCTGATCGCCCCGCGCGCGTCCAGCAGGTTGAAGACGTGAGAGCACTTCAACGCCAGCTCATACGCACCCAGCACCGGAAACCGCTTCAGCTCCAACGCATCGGCTTTGCTGCCCTCAGCAAACAATCCCTTCGCCCGCTCCAGCAGCGCCAGGCATTCAGCCTCATACATCTCCAAGTGTTTCCACAGCTTCGCCACATCCGCATAGTCGAAGCTGTACGCCGAAAACTGCTCTTCCTCGGCCAGCCGCATCTCGCCATATGTCACGCGCCGCCCAGTGTCCGGCTCCACGGCCCACACAATGTCGTAGATCGAATCCACGTCCTGCAAAAATCCCGCGATCCGCTCCAGCCCATATGTAATCTCCCCGCAGATCGGGTCCAGGTCCATTCCGCCGCACTGTTGGAAGTAGGTGAACTGGGTAATCTCCAGCCCATCCAGCATCACCTGCCAGCCCACGCCCCACGCGCCGCCCACCGGCCACTCCCAGTTGTCCTCTTCGAACTTGATGTCGTGCTCGCCCAGGTCGATCCCAATCGCCTCCAGCGATTCCAGATACATCTCCTGAATCCGCTCCGGCGGTGGTTTCAAAATGACTTGAAGCTGCGTATGCCGGAACAGCCGGTTCGGATTCTCTCCATACCGCCCGTCCGCCGGCCGGCGGCTCGGCTGCGCATACGCAATGCGCACCGGCTTCGGCCCCAGCACGCGCAGGAACGTATCCGGCGACATCGTCCCCGCGCCCACCTCCACGTCGTACGGCTGTTGCAACACGCAGCCCCGCTCCGCCCAGAACCTCTCCAGCCGGAACAACAGCTCCTGAAACGTCAGCGCCTTCTTCGTCTCTTCCGCAATCGCCCGCATGTGTCTCCAGATAATTTCACTAATCTATTTGATTCTACATTTTAGTCGTAACGTCTTGGACATGAGCAGGCGTAGACTACGGAGCGAGGAAGATTCATGAAAACTACAGACATCGCCATCCATTCCGGTGATCTTGACCAACCATACAAAACAATCGCGCAGATCACGGCGAAGGTCTCGAAGGGATCAGTCTTTTCGAAATCCCCGACAATTGAAGACGTGAACTTTAAGCTCCAAGAAGAGGCGTCCAAGATTTACGCGAACGCCGTAATTAACGTGGAGTACAGCCGCGGAATGTCGCTCATGTCCTATGAGGTACTAAAAGCTGTTGGCATGGCCGTGATTGCCGAGTCCGACGAGAGAGACTGCCCTTTCTGTGCGGAAAAGATCAAACGGGCAGCGAAGAGATGTAAACACTGCACTGCCGACCTAACAGATTGTTGATCTGATCTATAAAAGGCCAGCGGGAACAACAATTCCTACGGTGTTAGCCGCCGCGTCCCGTGCAATATGAGCGTAACTTACGCCAGAGCGCCCGAAGATCGAGTCCTACACCGTAGATGTTTGGCCGCAACTGAACAATCTCTTCACTAGCAGTTGTCGTTTGCTTTGTCAGTGCATCAGAATGCAAAATGTTCGCGCGATCCTCTGCCTCAGCTCTTATCGCCGCCAGGACGCCCTTCAGGCAAACAGCGTCAAAACGAAAGCAATGCACCTCAACACCTAAGTTGGCATGAATGAGTTCACAAAGCTTAGCGTCATGAAGCGTCACCATGTCACGGCTACTTGCCAAGCTTTCGAGTTCTTCAACGCCCTCCCTCAACCTCATTTCGTTGACGAACGAAAGCTTACTCTCTAGCTGCAAGCGATTGCCGTAGAGGTCGAAATGCTGGCCCGTGACCGTCCGATACTCCGGCACAACAGTATCCTCAGACAGTGCGGAGTTGCCAGCAAAATAGCCAGCCAGTTCTAAACGAAGCCATCGCTTGTACTCCTCCTCGTCTGTTGTTGCAACGATGCGGCTCGCGGTTTGCAGAGCTTTGCTTAGCGGCTCCAAACTCAGTGCTTTAGCGATTTGTGCGTTTGATGAGCGCAAGTACTTACTCCCATTGACCCTTATTCATACAACTTTCCGACCGCTCACAATTGATCTGTAAAGCCATATCAATCTAAACGAGTGACCAAAACAACCCACCAGACATCCCGTGGGGCCGGCACTCTTCATTCAACTGCCAAATCTATGGCACAGTAGCAGTGGAACCAATGACATCGCAACGCGCAAACATCGTCCTCCGCGACAAGCTGACCGCGCGCGGCGAGCTCGGCACCCGCACAGCAACCCTAGACCGCGACAGAATCAAAAAGCTGCGGGCCAATTGGATCTATAAGATCGAGTCGGCTTAGCGGATCAATAGACTTCGCCGCCATCTTTGCGTAAACCGGGTCCTTCTCCACTCCGATGCTCTCATACCCAACAAAATTGGCAGCCGCAAGCGTCGATCCCGAGCCGGCAAACGGATCGAGAACCACGCCTTCCCCTAGTGGCAACGACGCTCGAACGAGTTGCCGCATAAAAGACTGCGGCTTCAGCGAAGGATGATTTGCAATCTTCCTCTCGCGCTGCGTCGCAGGGCTGGAGCGTATCACATCGCCAAACGGCCGCTCCTCCGACGGCCTCCGCCATCCGCCCGTCTTCCACTTACGCAGATTGTCCTGCACTCTTCCCTCAATTGGCTTTCGCGCGATCACCCACGGCTCCCACATCGAGCGCGGCATCACGCTCACGCCGTCAAACTCCGTATGTGCATTCTTTGGCCGGTCTCCGCCGCGCATCGTCATCGTCAATCGCACCACGGAGCCTCGTATCTCAAACCCACTGGCGCTAAACGCGGACGACACAATATGCGCCAGAAGCGGGTTGCTGGCTACTGCAATATTGCCACCCGGCACAACAACCCGATGAAGCAGCCGCGCAAAATTCTTGAAGAAAACCAGCAGGAAGGCCCTGTCGTCATCGTCAAGGACCGTAAACCTCGGCAATGGCGATCTCACATGCCCGTCGAACGACGGAGGAATGCGCCACGTCCCACCCTTGCCTCGGCGCAGTTTGCCTTGTTCCTGCGCGCTGTACTCTCGAATCCCGTAAGGCGGATCGGTGACAACCGCGTGGATCGAATTCGCGGGCTGAGACGCCAGCCAGCTCATGCAATCCGAGGTATATAGCCTCGCCTTCCCAATCTGAACAAAATTACTGGCCTTCGGTTCCGAGACAGGCTCGGTCCCCTCGAATCGGCTGATCGAATAGCGCCCTTTACCCGTCCGGACAAACTTCTCCGGAGTATTCAAGTTCAAGTAGGAGCGAACAGAAGACGGAGCGACCAAACCTAGATCGGCCCGAACCGCATCGTGTATCTCTTCCAGAGATGCATCGCAGCCAATCGCTCCAAGATAGCCAATAATTGAGTCTCGAATTCGGCCTGGAGGCGTTGTGCCCATAGCTCAACGTACACTGTTGACGTCTAGACGTCAAGCTTGTTCCTCTGCCCCAACCACCGAAAACGGAAACCTCGCCGCGCACACAAACAGCGCCACCAGCAGCACCGCCTGCACCAGCCCGCCGAACAGCAGCACCTGTGGAAACGTCAGCACCGTGAACGGCGCGAAGAGTGGCGCAAACAGCAGCATCGTACCTTTCAGTCCCGGCACGGGTACGCCCGCCCTCTGCGCCCGAATCGCCAACCCGCACAGCACCGCAAACGGAGCATACAGATGCACCAGGGCGTGGAAGTAGGAGATCGTCGGAAACATCACCATGAACGTGCTCAGCGCCAACAACTGGTTCGCCACCGGCATCTTCCACAGCCGTCCGAAGAACACCGCCCCCAACACCAGCGCCCCGCACGCATAGTACGGCAGGGCCACCTTGTCCGGCGGATAATGCGCAATCCGCACCGCTACTTTCACCAACTCGGCAACCGAGTGGTTCGACGCCAGCGACGGCAAACTCAGCTCCGCCAGCCGCTTGCTCTGATACCCAAACACGTTCTGTAGCGACCCCCTCCACGCCACCCCCATCGTCGGCCCCAGCCACCACAGCGACGCCACCGTCGCGCCTGCAAACGTCCCCGCTCCCTCCGCAAACGCACGGGTGCGCCCGCGCGGCAGCAACAGGCCCAACAAAACCAGCGGAAACAGCTTCATCGCCGCGGCCAGCCCCCACAGCACTGCCGCCGCGTCATCCCTCCCGCGCAGGAACGCCCATGCGCCCGTTGCGGTAAACATCCACACCACCAACTCGATATTTCCCTGGTGGATCAGCCGCGCAATTGGAAACGAGGTCACCGCTAGCGTGAGCGGAAACAGAATAGCTGTCGCCCGCCCAATGCCGCTCCGCGCCAGCGCGCGCCCCGCCCACCAGATCGACACCGCCAGCCACGCCGCCGAAACCATCGAAAACAGCAGCTCCGGGATCGGAAACGCATACATCGGTGCCATCACCACTGCGGCAAAGGGCGGGTATGCCACCGGCGAGTACATGGGATACGGCCATGGCCTGCCCGCAACATTGTTGAAGAAAGCCCCCGTGTGCAGCAGGGTGTAAGTGCCCGGGTACTCGCTCAGGTCGTAGAACAAATGATCGCTCAGCGGGTTCCAGTTATAGGGAGATGTTCCCGCTCGATACTTCAGCCAACCCACCACCACAGTCAGCGCCAGCACAATCAGCGAAGCCCACCAGAATGCGCGTAATTCTCCCGGCAGCCGCATCCGGGTTCTCCCCGCAGCCTGCGCCGCCGCACGCTCTTCCCCGGACATCGCCTCTGTTATGGCCAAGTGCGTCCTCCGCCGGCACACTGCCTGCACCTCGCTCCAGACTCCCTCCGGCCAGGCTTCTGTCTACCGAAGTATAGCCCGCGGCGCCCCCGGTGATACCCAGCCGGAACCACGGCTCTAACCCATCCTCCACCCACTCCACAAAGTTCTCTTCAGCCCAGCGCCCGTGCGCTCCGCAGCCGCACCTCCAGGTGCCGCTCCAGCACTTCGATCGCAAACCGCCGCAACTCCGCCGCTCGCGCCCGCGGCCACTCCTCCTCCGCAAGCCCCTTCACCGTCCCGCGAAAGATTCGCCCCGCCATGGCAACCGACTCCGCGTTCAACGTCTCGCTCCCCGCGCCGCCGTCATCCTCGCACGTCACTCCATCGCTCGCCGCCGAAGTCCACACTGTCCCTCCGCGCAGGTCCAACCCGCACACCGAACATCGCCCCAGCTCCGGCATCCATCCCATCAGCCGGTTCATCCACAGCGCAAAGTATGTAATCGGCATCCACACGCGTCCCACCTGTAGCTCGTCCAGCACCGCCAGAGTCAATCGGAAGACCGCGTCATCCACTGCCCCCTCCGGCATCGCCTCCTCCAGCACCTCGGCCACCATCTGCAACGCCGCCGTCCGCGCATAGTCCACTGGCCGCGACATCGGCGACGACAGGATCTCCAACCCATCCAGCCTTACCAGCTCCTGCCGTGGCCTCTCCACATAGCTCGCCCGCACATGCGTCATCGGCTCCAGAGCCCCGCCGAACCGCCGCCGGCTCTTCAGCGCATGGCGCGCCACGCCCTTCACCCGTCCCTGCTCCCGCGTCAGTAGGCTCACCACCAGGTCGGCCTCCTGGAACGGCCACGTCCGCAGCACAATCGCCTCACCCACATGCTCCGTCATCGCGCCGCCCTATCCACCCTCATCCATCGTCATCCAATTTATCGAGTCGTCATGCAATGCTTCAAATCGTCATTCTGAGCGTAGCTCAGAATCTCTGTATTTGCCTCTCCCCGCGCCGCAAAGAAAAAGCGCGCAGCCTCAAGTTCGGGACCGCGCGTCTGCACTCACTGATCACTTACAACTGACCACTTACCACTGTTCTTAACGCCCGAAGTGCGCCGCGTTCTTCGCCTGAAAGTCCGCCCACTTCTCCGGCAGGTCGTCGCCCGCGTAGATCGCCGACACCGGACACACCGGCACGCACGCTCCGCAGTCGATGCACTCCACCGGGTCGATGAACAACTGGTCCGCCTCGCCGTATCCCGTCTCGTCCTTCTTCGGATGAATGCAGTCCACCGGACAAGCATCCACGCACGCCGTATCCTTCGTCCCGATACATGGTTCCGCAATCACATAGGCCATGGTTCCAATCTCCCTTGCTGTTCAAATATTCTCGTGCTCAAAAGAGCGCCTGACCAAAAGCCGGCCCCGCATCTTCTACGGTCACAATACTACTCCCAGCTCGCCAACCATTCGCTTCAAGATACAAGATTCCCACGCAGGCTGCTTCGATTCATAGAATTGTCGATCTGCTCTCCTTGTTAATGGAAGAAAGAAGTTGTCATCCTGAGCAACTCTGAGCGAGCGAAGCGAGTCGAAGGGGAGTCGAAGGACCTCGACAAAGTTCGTACCCACACAACAGCCAGAACCTTTCTCCCGCAGAACTTCAGCCCTTGCCGTTTCCCCCTCCCCGCACACTTCGCAGTAGAATCGTTCCATGCCCCTATCCCCACAGTCCCCGCGCCCTCTCAGCCGCGTCCTGCGCGCGCTCATCGAGGTCGCCTTCATCATCTTCCTCTTCTACTCCAACCTCCTGATGGGCGAGTTCAACCGTTCCAATGGCCACGGAAAAACCCTTGCCGTCGCCCTCGCCGACATCTTCACCATCACCAACTTCTCCATCGCCCTCATCGCCGCCATCGTCGGCTACATCGTCTTCGAGACCCTGCGCAAAAAACTCTAGATGTGGAGAAATGCTGTCATCCTGAGCGACCCTGAGCTTGCCGAAGGGGAGTCGAAGGACCCCGACGAAGTTCGTACCCCCACAACCGCCCGAACCTTTCTCCCTTAGGAACTTGTTGAAATTGGTTCCGGTCTTCGGCTGATTTGCGTTCTGGTTCGTCTACTGAGTATGCGTGGAGACGAGCGAGTTCAGGACAGTATGTTCAGCTATTTGACGTTGGAGCAGCGTGTTCCGGCGGACCACCCTTTACGTGAGATTCGCGCCCTGACGGATGGTGTGCTCCGGTCGTTGGATGCGGAGTTCGACAAGCTGTACGCGGCCACGGGCCGTTCGTCGATCGCGCCGGAGTATATGTTGCGGGCGCTTCTGTTGCAGGCGTTTTACTCGATCCGCTCGGAGCGGCAGTTGGTCGAGCAGCTCGACTACAACCTGCTGTTCCGCTGGTTCGTCGGCCTGGGCATGGACGACGCGGTGTGGAACCATGCCGTCTTCTCCAAGAACCGCGACCGGCTGCTCAACAGCGAGGTGGCGCAACAGTTTTTCGCGGCGGTGAACCAGCAGGCGAAGCGCTTCATGAGCGACGATCACTTCACCGTGGACGGCACGCTGATCCAGGCCTGGGCCTCGCACAAGAGCTTCCGCGCCAAGGACGGTTCCGATTCCGATGGCGGCGACGGCGCAAACTTCCACGGCCACAAGCGCTCCAACAACACCCATGAATCGACCACCGACCCGGACGCGCGGCTGTACAAGAAGAGCTACGGCAAGGAGTCGCATCTGGCCTATCTGGGGCACACACTGGTGGAGAACCGCAACGGCCTGATCGCTGCCGCCATGGTGACGCAAGCCGACGGATACGCCGAGCGCGAAGCTGCGCTGCTGATGCTTCAAGAGAAGCAAAAGGACCGCAAGCGGCGAATCACGGTGGGCGCGGACAAGGCCTACGACACGAAAGATTTCATCGCGGCCACGCGTGCCTTGAACGTCACCGCGCATGTGACCAAGAACGAGAAGGGACGCCGCTCCAACCTCGACCGCAGAACCACGCGGCATCCCGGCTACGCCATCAGCCTGAGCCGCCGATGGCTGGTGGAAAAGGGATTCGGATGGCTCAAGCAGACCGGTCCCATCCGCCAGGTGAAGCTGCGCGGACTGCACAACGTCGACTGGCTGTTCGTCTTTAGTTGTGCCGCCCACAACCTCATGCGCCTGCCCAGGCTGATCGCCCAAAGAGCGGAGCAAGGCCTCAGGCAGCAGTGCGCCTGAAGTTCGACCGGAGGGCGGAAACCGCCTTCCACTAACCTCCAAAGCCCGCGTAAACACTGGCAAATTGCGCGTTTCGAGCAGGAATCGACTGAGACACCGCAGAAAACACCAAGACACACCCACCGATCAGGCGAATTTCAACGAGTTCTTAGCGCATTTTCACTATTGCTATAGAGAAATAAGGATTGTCATTCTGAGCGAAGCGAAGAATCCCCGCATTTTGCTCGTAGAGCGACACTCTACAACACTGGTGAAAATGCTATAAAACTTCAGCTTTTTCCATTACCCTCCGCAGCCCGCTTGGCCGCAAACTCCGCCGGCGTGGGAATAGCCCCCATCTCCCGCCCCGCGAACATCTCCTGAAATAAATGCTGTATCTCGGCCTTCACCAGCCCATTGGTCGCGAACACCTCGCGCGAGTCCAGCGTAAATTTCCCGCCATCGAAGTGCGTCACCGTCCCGCCCGCCTCTTCGACCAATAAAATCCCCGCGCTCGTGTCCCACGGATTCAGGTTGAACTCCCAGAACCCATCCAGCCGTCCGCACGCCACATACGCCAGATCGAGCCCCGCCGACCCCGCACGCCTCACCCCATGCGACCGCAGCGTGATCTCCTGATAGAAGTGCATATTCGGCGAGCTATGCCGCTTATGGCTGGGAAACCCCGTCGCCGTCAGCGACTCGGCCAGCGTCCCTGTCTTCGACACATGGATCGCCTTCCCGTTCAGGAACGCCCCCTTGCCCCGCTCCGCCGAGAACATCTCATCCCGCAGCGGATCGTAAATCACGCCAGCAATAATCTCCCCATCCGCGTCCTTGGCTAGCCCCGCCGCTCTCCGCTCCAACCCCAGAATCACGCAGAACGAGGGAAACCCATGCGCAAAATTCGTCGTCCCATCCAGCGGATCGACATACCACCGAAATTCGCTCTCCAGCTTCTCCCGCGTCCCCTCCTCGCCGTAGATCCCATGCCCAGGAAACGCCGCCGTCAACTTCTCGCGGATCAGCTTCTCACTCGAGCGGTCGGCCTCCGTCACCAGGTCCACGTCGCCCTTGTACTCGGTCGCAACTCCCTTGGCATAAAACTCCCGCAGCAGCGCGCCCGCCTGCCGTGCAATCCCCTCCGCCACATGCGCAAACTCAAACCGCTTCATCGTTTCTCCTCGGCCATAGGGCCTGCTACCACCCTATCAGCTTCGATGCAGCCGGTCGTCTCCGGAGTCACCCTGTCTACCGTCACGGGCCTGCCGGAACACGGACCGGCGATCTATCCTATAACCAGATGGAACCGAACGAAGGAAATCTCTCAATGCGCCGCCCGTGTACCCTCCCCTCCGGCTCAGGCTTCAATCTTCTCCCGGCCGGCATCCGCTGGCGTCACCGGCGCGTCCTTGCCTTGCCACTTTTCTTATTGGCTCTCGCTCATCCAGGCCCGGCCCAACAGCCATCTCAGC
>Ga0224529_1000522_pt1 | contig 28050 bp, 21 predicted proteins | sample CBST50metaG_FD_179893 | JGI IMG/M metagenome (GOLD analysis project Ga0224529, IMG submission 179893) | Peat soil microbial communities from Stordalen Mire, Sweden - C.B.S.T50 | ecosystem: Environmental > Terrestrial > Soil > Wetlands > Peat | place: Sweden: Norrbotten County, Stordalen Mire... | reverse complement strand
ATCGACCGCCACAACGAAAGCCCCAAGCCCTTCATCTGGACCGCCAAAGCCACCGACATCCTGGAAAAGGTCACCCGCGCGAAGGCTGCACTGAATAAATGACAAGATTAACGGCGGACTACACTAGCAACTCATACGGCTCTTTGCATATAGCTAGTTTGATGACAGGCCCTAGCTCATGTGATCAATTTGACCTATCTTGTTGGCACCGCTTTTTCATGCGTCAGATATCTATGAGGAACGAAAATGACCGCTGGTTGTACGTTCGTGATCGGGTCAGAGAGCGATTCGGCGACCCAAGGCAAGACCAGGAATCGGGAGCCGATATGCAAACACAGTAGACGCCAGCGCTGGCGCACTATGTTTCGCTTTGAGAGATCGGATTACTTCGGCGATGCCGGGCTCACTTTTCCGTAATCAGCTTCCGCCGTGCTTTGCGGCCTTGATCCGCCGAATCTGTTCCATGCGCTGGGCGAGGAGCTTTTCGCGGCCCTCCTGGGTGGGCTGGTAGTAGCTGCGGCCTTTGAGTGAATCGGGCAGGCAGTCCATGTCAGTTACGCGGCCTTCTTCGTCGTGGGCATAGCGGTAGCCCTTGCCGTAGTCCAGTTCCTTCATCAGTCGGGTAGGGGCGTTGCGCAGGTGCAGCGGAACAGGCTCCTGGCGGGTGTGCTCGATCTCCTGCTGCACGGCGCCGTAGGCGGTGTAGACCGAGTTTGACTTGGGCGCAAGGGCCAGGTAAACCACCGCCTCGGCCAGCGCCAGATCGCCTTCGGGCGAGCCCAGGAACTCCATGGTCTGCTTGGCGGAGAGGCACAGGTTCATGGCTTCGGGCGCGGCCAGGCCGATGTCCTCAACGGCCATGCGCACCACGCGACGGGCCAGGTAAAGCGGGTCTTCGCCGGCGGCGAACATGCGCGCCAGCCAGTAGAGCGCGGCGTCGGGATCGCTGTTGCGCACGCTCTTGTGCAAGGCGGAGATCAGGTTGTAGTGCTCTTCGCCTTGCTTGTCGTACATGAGTACGCGCTGCTGCACGGCTTCGCCGGCCAGTGCGCGGTCAATAGGCCTGTTTCCTTGCTGGGCCAGTTGCGCGGCCACTTCGAGGGTGTTGTAGGCGTTGCGGCAGTCGCCGCTGGAGTAGCTGGCGATCAGTTCGAGCGCGTCGTCGTCGGCGGTCAACTCCAGCGCGCCCAGGCCGCGTTCGCGGTCTTCGAGGGCGCGGCGCAGCAGGGCGCAGATTTGCTGCTCGGTGAGCGGCTCCAGCACGTAGACGCGGCAGCGCGAGAGCAGCGCGGAGATGATCTCAAACGATGGATTCTCAGTGGTGGCGCCAATCAGCCGGATGGTGCCGCGCTCGACGTAGGGCAGGAAGGCGTCCTGCTGCGCCTTGTTGAAGCGGTGAATCTCATCGACGAAGAGGATGGTGCGGGAATGCATCTCGGAGGCTTGCGCCGCCGAGGCCATTACCTGCTTGATCTCCTTGATTCCGCTCATGACGGCGGAGAACTCGATGAAGCTGGCGCGGGTGGTTTCGGCGATGATCTTGGCCAGGGTGGTTTTTCCCACTCCAGGCGGACCCCAGAGGATCATGGAGCCGGTGTTCGCCGAGCCGGGCGTTGCCGGGCTTGCTCCTTCGCGCTCGATCTGCACGCGCAACGGCTTGCCGGGGCCGACCAGGTGCTCCTGGCCGCTGTACTCGTCCAGGCTGCGGGGGCGCATTCGCTCGGCCAGGGGCGCGGTGCGCAGCGTGCCTTTGGGGCCTTCCGGCTCGCCGTCAAAGAGGCTCATCGAGGGTTCCTTCTTTGCCGCGACGCTTCATAAAGCAGCACGCCGGCGGCTACTGCGGCATTGAGGCTCTCGACCGGGCCGGGGCAGGGAATCGTGATGGCTCCATCGGCTTGAGCTGCAAGGTCGGGCGGCACGCCGTTGCCTTCATTCCCGATGAGCAGCGCAACCGGCCCGGCCAGGTTCACGCAATCGGCAGGCTCGGCTCCGCTCACGGCGGTGGTCCATAGCTTTACGCCGGCCTCGCGCAGATTTGCGAAGCAGTCTTCAGCGCTCGCGGCCAGCAGGGGAAGGCGAAAGACGCTGCCGGCGGAGGCGCGAACCGCCTTGGGATTCCAGGCGCTCACGGTGCCGGGCAGGCTGAGAACCCCGCAGGCGCCGAATGCCTCGGCGGAGCGCAGGATGGCGCCAAGGTTGCCGGGGTCCTGGAGACTGGCCAGCACCAGGATCAGCGGGGCGGCGTTTCGCTGGCTGCCAGGCTGTTGCGCTCCAACGATGTGCGCCCAACTCCAATCCGGGGGCTCGACCAGCGCCGCGATGGGCTGGGGCGTTTCGGTGGCCAGGGCGGAGCTTAGCAGTTCCCTGGGCATAAGCAGAATTTCAGTCTCCGGTGGCAGCTTCAGCGCTTCAAGCAGGTGCTCCGCGCCCACGGCTGCGAAGACGCAAGCGACACGCAGCTCGGCGCGCAGGGCCTCATCGAGCAGGTTTGGCCCCTCGATACCGGCCAGGGCGCGCCCGCCGCGGCTGGACTCGCGGCCGGGGTGGGCCAGCGCCTGGCGGAGTTCCTTCAGGCGGGCATTCTGCTTACTCTGTACAATGCGAAGAGGCATCGGTTGGAAAACCTTTGTGTGCTATAGCCAATTTTAAGCTGTTTTGCAAAACGGCGAACAGGGCGAGTGCGGCAGTCCAACTTGCACCAAGGCTGGTGCTGTGATAGCTTCCGTCTTTACGGTATCTGCATTTCGGGAACTGAGGTAAGCCTTCTTGTCCGCGGAGATTTTGCGCGTCCATCCCGATGAACCCCAGCCGGACCGGATCGACTACATCGTCTCCTGCCTGCGCAAGGGCGACGTAATCGCCATGCCCACCGACACCTTTTACGGTCTAGCGGTGGACCCGGTGAATCTGCACGCGGTCGAGCAGATCTACAAAATCAAGACCCGCCAGAAGCATAAACCGCTTTCGCTGCTGATTTCTTCAGTTTCCCAGGCCTACGAGCTGGCGCGCGACACCGATCCGCAACTGGACAAGCTGGCTGAGCGCTTCTGGCCGGGTCCGCTCACCATCATTGTGCGGGCCGGCACCAAGCTGCCGCTGCGGTCTACCGCGAATACAGGCAACGTGGCCCTGCGCGTGCCGGACGCCGCCATTCCGCGCGCCGTGGTGGAGCGCTTCGGGCTGCCCATCACCGCGACCTCGGCCAATTTGCAGGGAGCGTCGGAGTGCATGCACGCAGCCTGCGTTCGCGACCAGATCGGCGACCGAATTCCGCTGATCGTGGATGGCGGTCCCACCGGCCACTCGCAGCCCACCACCATTGTCGATCTCTCGCTCGGCCCCGGCCGCTGGGAGATTCTGCGCGAGGGAGCCATTCCAACCCACGAAATCGTCATGGTGTTGCAAAGATGAGGGAGTAGGGAGTAGGGGTTAAGGGGTAGGTACCGATATTCAATTGACTAACCCGCTAACCCATGACTCCTGAACCGAAGGTTCTGTATGAAGCGCCGGACAAACCAAAAGCCGCGTGGGCCGAAACGCCGCAACTGGACTCTCCGTGTGGCGATGTTGCTGCTGCTGGCGCTGGCTTTGGGGGCTCTGGGCTGGTGCCGCTGGGTCTATGTGCAGATTGAGAGCTACGCGGGCCAGGATCAGGCCGCCCCGTCGGACGCCGTCGGCGTCTTTGGCGCGGCGGAGTACGACGGACGGCCGTCCCCGGTGTACCGCGCCCGGCTGGACCACGCGCTTGCTCTCTACCATCGCGGCATTGCGCCGCTCATCATCACCTTGGGCGGAAACGGCGGCGACCAGTACAACGAGGGCGCCGTAGGGCGCGAGTACCTGATGGGCATGGGCGTCTCCGAAGAGGCCATCATCGCCGAGACCGAGAGCCGCAATACCGAGGATTCGGCTCGCCGCATCGCCGTGATTGCCCGCGCCAACGAGTTGCGCCGCCTGGTGATCGTCAGTGACGGGACGCATCTGTTCAGGATTCATGAAATCTGCGCCGCCGACGGCCTCAACGTGCTCACCTCGCCCCGGCCCCGCGTGCCCGTCGAAGGCGGCTCGCAGGATTTCGAGCGCATTGCCCATGAGATTTTCAGCTATACGGCCTGGCGGATGCATCTGCACTAAAGCGGAGTTATGGAAGCTAAGTCTCGGACCGTGTGAATATGTATCAGCCCCGTGCCCCATCCTTTCCGCGTTTTTTGCGGAAAGGATGGGAAACCTTGAAACTATACCAATCCAGAATGAGCAAGAATCGCCAGCACTCCTAGCGCAAACCCCGCCGCGCTCACCGTGGACAGGAAGTTCACGGCATCGTTGTTGAGCCAACCGCGCCGTTCCAGGGTTGCCCCCAGCAGGCTATCGAAAAACAGTCCGAAGATTCCGCCCGCGCAACTGACGGCGAACATGGTCAAGCCGCCACGCAGCGCCAGTGTTCCGGTAGCCGCGACAACTGTCCCCGCAATCACCCCTGCCAGTGTTCCGGCCAGGCTGATGGCTCCGTCTGTGCCGGGCTCGGCCTGGCGCAGAGTTGTGATCATGCGCGGCTGGCCTCCCAACACCTGGCCCACTTCAGAGGAGACGGTGTCTGCCGCGGCCTCGGCCAGCGCCGCCAGTCCCACGGCAAACAAGGGCATCGGGGCGAAAGTGGCTCGCGCGAACCACCGGGAATCGGTCAGCCAGGACTGCACCAACTCATCGGAGAAGAGCGCGGCCACGCCCAGATTGGCTGCCACCTGGGCGGCGGACCGTCCGTAGCGCTTCTCCGCAGTGCCCAGCCGCCGCTTCTGCTCCCTGCCGAGCCTTGTGGCGATGTAGGCGAGCAGGGAGACCGCCAGCACCGGGACCAGGGCCGTTTGCCACGGCTGGTAGGGGAAAATCACGGTGGAAAACATGAGGCTGGCGGTGATGACCGCGCCTGTAAAGGCCGCCGCCGATGTGGCCGCGCGCAGTTTGAGAACCACCAGGGCCAGCAGCAGGCTCAGGCCCACCGTCCAGACGGCCACCGGAACCGATTGCGTTGCCCACCAGTGAGTTTGCAGCACCACGCTTGCAGCAGCAAAGGGCAGAACAATAAGCAGCACCAGCTTCGATTGCCAGACCAACCTTTTTTGAGTCACGATTTATCGTAAACTCTCCCGCCAGCAGAACAAATCGCCATGGCTTCTTGAACTTGTCGCACAGGACGCGAGAAGCATCGGAGCCTCAGTTTTTAACCTGAGTGGGAAGCCCTTACTGAATCGGTTTACACTCGTCAGCGGAGCGCTTTCTCACGCGCTCGCGATCCCTACGGAGTTCTCGATGCATAGGTTCTCAGCCGTTCTTGCAGTTTTCGCCGGAATCGTTCTCGCCGCAGCCAGTTCCCTGGCGCAAGACCCCATCCAGCGCCTGGAACTCGACCGCAAGGGCGAGACCATTGTTCTGGAGCCGTATGCGCCGAATATTCTGCGCGTAACGCTCAGCCTCCATCGCGAACCGGCACTGGCCGGGCCGGGGTATGGCCTCATCGCCACTCCCGCCGCCGCGGGATGGAGCGCCAGCCAGACGGCGCAGGCCGACATCTACAAGTCGGATCGCATGGTGGCTACCGTGGACCGCGACCAGCCCAGCACCGCGCCGCCGATTCAGACGCAGGTGGACATCAGCAAATATTTTGACGGTTCTGCTCCGGGAGCGCATATCACGCTGCGCACGCCCGAGGGCAAGACGCTGGTGGAGATGACCGGCTGGGCACAGGCTGTGCCCAACACCAAGGACGGCACGGCCGACGTGGCCCGCGACCGCCGTCCGACCGACCCGGAGTTCTACGTCGTGGGCGCGACCTTTGCGTCGCCCGACGACGAGCACTACTACGGACTGGGGCAGAACCATGAGGGGTTTCTCGATCACCGAGGCCATCCGGTACGCTGCTGGGCCGATTATGACGCGCCAGCCGCTCCCACCTTCTGCGTGCCGTTTCTGGTGACCAACAAGGGCTACGGGCTCTTGTGGGACAACCCGTCAAAGACCACCATCGAGCCCGGCTTCAACGAGCAGACCCGCTGGACCTCGCAAGTGGGCGACCGGGTTTCGTTCTTTGTGATCGCAGGCGCCACTGCGGACGAGATATATGCCGGCTACAAGCTGCTCACCGGACCCACGCACATGCTGCCCAAGGCGGCTTACGGGTACATCCAGTGCAAACAGCGCTACGCAAGCCAGAAGGAGGTGCTGGACGTTGCGCAGGGCTATCGTGACCGTCATCTGCCGGCTGATGTGATGGTGGTTGACTGGTTCTATTACACCAAGATGGGCCAGATGGACATGGACCCCAAGTTCTGGCCCGATCCGGTCGCCATGAACAAGCAGCTCCATGACATGGGCTTTGAGACCATGATCAGCGTGTGGCCCCGCTTTGTGCCCGATGACCGCTACTATGCCGATCTGCTCAAGAAGGGATGGCTGATCCACAAGGCCGACGGCACGCCGATCAACGGATTACCGTACGACCGCGCCGGGTCGGATATCGACACCACCAATCCCGAGGCCGCCGCATGGTACTGGAAGACCATCCACGAGAACATTATCAGCAAGGGCTTCGACTCCCTGTGGGCCGACGAAACCGAGCCGGATCTGCCCCCGAACGGCGCCTACCTGCACATCGGTCCCGGCACGCAGTTTTTCAATGTCTACCCGCTCTTCCACACCGGGGCGCTCTATGACGGCTTCCGCAAGGACGAGCCGGAGCGGCGGGCGCTGATCCTGTCGCGCGACGCTTATACAGGCGCGCAGCGGAACGGGACGATCTTCTGGTCGTCAGACATCTATCCCACCTGGGACACGCTCAAGCGGCAGATTCCCACCGGCCTGGATTTTGCGGCTTCGGGGCTGACCTACTGGTCCAACGACACCGGCGGATGGCAATATCTGCCCGCTGAGCACCATCCAGCCCACAAGCCGCTGCTGGATCCATCCGACGCTCGCGCCAACGTGGGCGGCTACGATGACTACCCTGAGCTTTATACCCGCTGGTTCCAGTACGCCTCGTTTCTGCCCATCTTCCGCGCCCACGGCAGCCGGAACACCAACGAAGTCTGGTCCTATGGCAAAGATGCTGAGCCGATTCTGGAAAAGTACCTGCGCCTGCGCTATCGGCTAATGCCCTACATCTACTCGCTCGGCTACCAGACCTGGCTCACCGGCGCGCCGTTCATGCGCGCGCTGCCTCTGGATTTCCCCAACGACCCCAAGGTGGCCGATCTGCGCGACGAGTACATGTTCGGCCCTGCCTTTCTGGTAGCGCCGGTGACCGAACAGGGCGCCACCAGCCGCCAGGTCTACCTGCCGGCCGGGGCCGACTGGTACAACTACTGGACCAAGGAGCGCGTCAAAGGCGGCCAGACCATCACGGTGCAGGCGCCCATCGATACGCTGCCGCTGTTTGTGAGGGCCGGCTCGATCGTTCCGTTGGGAGCGCCGGTGGAGAGCACGCATCAGACGCAGGCCATCGCCAAAGTGCAGGTCTATCCAGGCGCGGATGCCAGCTTCACGCTCTTCTCGGACGACGGCAAAACCTATGCCTACGAGAAAGGCGCCGGATCCGTCACCCGGCTCCACTGGGACGAGAATAAACAGAAGTTGACCCACGAGGGCGACCCGGCATGGAGTGGGCCAGACACCGCAATTGTGGAAGTTGCCGGTCATTGATCGGAGGGCATTGAACCCCGGCTGTCGGAGGCTGCCGTCAAAGACGGTTGACCGAAGCGGCTGGGGGCTTTCCTTGTTCCATCTGGGTGCGTCTAAATCCTGTCTGCGGTTCAAGTGAACCAAACGCAATGGCTGGGGGTTGTGCCTGGCGAGGGAAGTCCTCACTGCTTTTCAAGGGGACACCCTCCTTGTGGAGTTTGCGGAAGCCGCAGTCACGCTCATGCCCCGGTCGCCTGATTTACAATCACGGGGTAAGCAGGAAAGAACTGAATGATCCTTTTCCCAAAATATTTTGGCCAGACGCGCGCGCGGTTGGTTCAGGCGGGCGTGGCTTTTGTGGCTACCGCCCTGATTGCCGGTTGCGGCAGCGCATACCGGCCGGTGGTTACGCCGATTACCCCCAGCAGCCCCGCCGGGCAGCCGGAGTCGTTTGCGGCAGTGGTTTCGGCCCCTTCTCCCACAGCGCCTGGCATCGCGACCATCATCGACTACTCCGGCGACACGGTGATGGCTGTATCGCCCATTGGCCCCGGCCCGTCCGCCTTCACGGTGGACGAAGGCGGCGATGCCGGCTACACCATCAATAGCGACGGCACCCTGACCAACTTCCAGATTTCCACTAATTTGCAGGCCAAGAATTTGCTGTTCAGCACACTGCCTACTACCGCGCAGCCTGTGAATCTGTTTTCTCCAGTGGCCGGACTGTGGATCGCCGATCTCTATGGAAACAACGCGGACGATATGACCGGATATCCAGAGAGCTTGAGTTACGCCATTCCTGTGGCGACCACGCCGGTGACAGTCGTAGGGCCCGGCACAAGCGCCCAACGCTATTACGCCATCAGTCAGAACTTCGATGCGCCCAGCGTGAATTCTCCCAATGGCGTGGCTTGCAATATATCTCCAAGGAACGCTCCGGTGAAGGGTGCGGCAACCCCAATTGAAGTGAGCAGCAACACGCCCGACGCACCAATTGCGGTGGGCAAGTGCCCTGTTTACGCCGTCTCAAGCGCCGACCGGAATCGGTTCTTTGTTCTGAACCGTGGAGACGACACCATTACGGTGATCAACAGCCAGAACAATACGCTGGATACTTGCACCGGGCTCGTCAACCAGAACGGCCAGCCGGTAACCTGTCACCCAAGCCTGCCGCTTTCGCAAGCCGCCGGACTCACCGGGACCAATGTTCCCGCCATCGCCGGTCCGGTCTATGCGGAGTTCAACTCAACCACCAACCAACTGGTGGTGGCCGACTACGATGGCAACTCGATCAGCGTTATTGACGTGAGCTTGGACGAGTATGGCAACGACAGCCCGACCTTCGGCACCACGTTTACGATTCCCGTGGGCAAGAACCCTGCCAGCGTGACGGTTCTCAACGATGGCAGCCGCGCCTATACGGCCAACCAGACCGATGGCACTGTTACGATCGTGAACTTGACCAGCCATACTGTGGAGAAGACGCTGCCCGTCATCGGCAACCCTCGTACCGTGGTTTCCACCCAGAATTCGACCTATGGCAAGGTCTATGTGGCCTCGCCAAACAGCCCTTACCTCACGATTATCCAAACCGGTGGCACCAATCCAGACATTGTGGATACCTCGGTCCTGGTGGAGGGCAACATTGTGGATGTGCGTGTGAGCACTCAGGATGCGGTAAAAGGCAACAGTAACACCGTGAGCCGCGTACCGGGTTACGGTGAGCCCTGCTACCTGCCCCCGAGCCTTCTTGCCACCGACAGTTCCCTCACACTCAAGGCCTGCCAGACCTTGCCATAGCGGGCCATCGGAACAGGCCAGCTCAGAAACGGCGAACGGGCCATTCTTCGCAAGAGGAATGGCCCGTTCGCCGTTTTTATCCGCCGGGAGAATGCTAAAAATCCATGGTCCCTTGACAGGCTCTAAGATTGAAGCAAGGGGACATGGAAGAATGACGGCCGGCGTAGCCAAAATGCGGGTGGATGTTCTGCTGGTGGAGCGGGGTCTGGTTCCCAGCCGCGAACGGGCGCGCGCGCTCATCCTTGCCGGGCGGGTTCTGGTCCGGGAACAGAAGATCGACAAGCCGGGCACGACGGTTCCCGAGGATGCACCCATTCGCCTGCTGGGCGACGATCCGCCCTACGTGAGCCGCGGAGGCCTCAAGCTGGCGGGGGCGCTGGAGCACTGGAAGATCGTGGTCACGGGCAGGAACTGCCTCGACGTGGGCGCTTCGACCGGAGGATTTACCGACTGCCTGCTGCAACATGGCGCGGCGCACGTGACCGCAGTCGATACCGGCTTCGGCCAGATCGCCATGAAGCTGCGCAACGACCCGCGCGTGCGGCTGGTGGAGCGCACCAATGCGCGCCATCTTGCTCCCGGCGTGCTGGCCGGGAAGGGAACTCCCGAACTTACACTCCTGGTGATGGATGTCTCGTTCATCTCGGCCACGCTGCTGCTGGGGCCGGTACTGGCCGCGGCTCCGGGACTGACGGAAGCCGTGATTCTGGTGAAGCCGCAGTTTGAGGCCGGGCGCGGAAACATCGGCAAGGGCGGCATTGTCCGCGACCCCGCCGCACACCAGTTCGCCATCGACCGAGTGGCCGATTGTGTGAGTTCGCTGGGTTGGGAAGTGGTCGAGACCATTCCGTCGCCCATCACCGGCATGGAGGGTAACAAGGAGTTTCTGCTCTACGCGCGGCGTCCAGCGCAGTAGAGCACATTTCGAGTGGTGGGTCAGACTCAAGGTCTCTGACCGTGTGAATATGTATCAGCCCCGTGCCCCATTCGCTTTTTTATGGCGAATGGGTGGGAAAGCACAAACCTCAAGGAACGAAATCAAGCGGTCAGAGACCTAGCTTGCCGGCCACTCGCCCGGAACTGGGAAAATGCTTGTGGGGCTCTTCGATGAGCGCATTGGCTGTTGGCGCCAGTTGACCGCCCGCAACCTCGGGTGCCCCATCCTTCGCGTACTTTGCAAGGGTGGGATCGATTACAGTCAACCGGAGACGAGGGCTGAAGGTTCGTGGTTTCCCACCCTTGCCGCGCAAGAACTGCGTCAAGGATGGGGCACCCACTTCAGTGGCAAGGAAAGGATGAGCCACCCGCCAACAACCTGAATGAATACGCATGGCTTAGCTTGCTGTGGTATCATTTCTGCCATGAATCCGAATGCCCTGAAGAAGTTGAGACTCGCTATAAACGAGAATCTCCGGGTACAACGGGGTGGCGCGAAACCTGTCCCGTACATTGATGTATCGAACAGCCTGAGTGATGTTTCAGCGCGTCAGAATCACGCAATATTTGGCCGGCGGGGCTGCGGCAAAACGTTACTCTTGCACTACTCGGCTGATAATCTGCCAGCAGATATCCGGACTGTCTATCTAAACTGCGAAGACTTCAAGAAACACTCGTTTCCCAATGTCCTCATTGAGATTCTTGATGCTCTATTTGCAGAACTTCAGCATCAACTGACAGGGTGGTTCGGGAAGAAGAAGCGTTCTCGCGAATTAATCAGCTTGATCCGAGAAGAACTGCAAGACCTTCGCAAGAATGCAGACCTTCAAGACACCCAAATTCGCGAGGCAGAGGAGCGGCAAGTAAAAGACTCGCAGAAGGCAGGTGTAAAGGCCGGAAATTCAACTGTAGGTATGGACATATCTGCAGACCTTAGTCGGCTCTCAAGGTCCGAAACGGAGCGCAAGTACTCCCAAATTCAGGACAAAATCCGCGATCTTGATATGTGGCTGCCAAGACTGAAGCAGCAAATTCGTGAGTTTTTTGATCTTTCCAAGACAGTAAAATCTGTATTCCTTCAAGTCGATGATTTTTATCATCTGTCTCGTGAGGACCAACCTTTAGTTATGGACTACATTCATCGACTTTGCAAAGACCTTCCCTTGTACTTCAAAGTAGCGACGCTCAAGCACGCAAGCACGTTGTATGCAGATAGGCTTGGTCAACCACTCGGCGCTCAGGAGCGTCATGATTATCAGCCCATCAACATAGACTTTACGTTTTCCGACTTTAAAAAGACTGTGAATCAAAATCGACAGATTTTCGCGGAGTTTGGTCGAAAGGCGGGGCTGGGCGAATCGGAGGTTGACGACCTCTTTAAGGGTGAGGGGTTCCAGCGATTGGTAATTGCAGGCGGAGGGGTGCCACGCGATTGTTTGTCACTCTTTTTGGAAGTCCTTGATAGTGTGCAACCGCCTGCTGGAGATGGCCGAATAGGCAAAGATGATGTCAGAATATTAAGCAGAGCGAACTTTGAGCGACGAATCGAGGAGCTAAAACAGGATTCAGAAGGCAAAGAGCAGGGTATCCTTATTCGTGGTATCTACGTCCTCCGACAGTTTTGTTTCGATAAAAAGAGCAATGTCTTGCTTATATCCGAAGCGCTTCTTCAACAAAATGGCAATATTCGCAATCTGCTTTATCGATTGATGGATTACCGCGTAATCCATAGCGCAGGAACCGCATTGACACATAAATCTCAGTCCGGAACATATCATGCTTTCGTAATTGATATCGGCTGCTACGCCCATATGAGAAAGCTGATAGGCAGGTTTGCCGAAATCGACGTCTCCGCAAAGGACGCGAAAGAACGGATGCGCTCTGGACCAGTATTAGACGAAAAGATGTTCAGCAATTTGTGGGAGAGCGCACCACAAGATTCCGAAAGTGCCCTCGTTTCGCAAGAGACCTCCTGAACCAGATTGCGGCTATAGAGAACCGAAGGCCGTAAAGTCCTCATCATTATCGGCGTGTGGCTCATTTTCCCACGCGAGAATATGGGTGCCCCAGGTCCGGATTTTCGGACCTGGGAGATTATTCAAGTCAACTGTCGCCAGCCCATAGCGTGAAATGTAAGCTACGCTGTGGGCGAAGATCGACGGCAGTGCCTCTCTTTAGACCCCACTTGCCGATAATTACCCTCCCATGGCGCACACTGGTAGATGGGAAGAGATGGGTACAAACCACTGTCCACTGTCCTCTGTTTCACCCCCGCATAAAGCCAACAGCATCAACGCTGGCTTCAGCCACGGGGGGATGCCTTGCGCTAATTCAACCCGAAATCCGAGGTTCATCCGCGCCCTGTGAACTCCCGAATCGGCCTGAAATAGTTGCGGACCCCACCCCCCTCCCCTTTTTAATGCAATTATCGGCCAGCATATTCTGGTAACCATCGATTAATGAACAGCTTACAAATTCTACCCATTAACTGATAAGTAAACATGGAAGGCCATTTTTGCCCGTTTTTGGGCAGTTTTCAGCCCGTTTTTAGTTAAAAACAGCGTTTTTTGCTTCAAATTTCGATTCATCCGGAGAGCCGCGTCGGCGGAGGAATCTCTCCGCTTCAAAGTCGCGGTCAGCTAACCGCCAATCCGGAAACTGCCTGCGGACTTCCACCTTCAGGCTCGCGCCGCACCTGAATCCGTTACACTGGGACCGCATGGTACGCGTCGCGATTGTCTGCAAGCCGCAGAAGGAAGAGCTGGCCCGGTTGCTGCCGGAGCTGATCGAATGGCTGCGCCAGCATGGCTTCGATCCACTCGTTGACCGCGAGGGCGGCGAGTTCACCACGGCTGCTCCGGTGGTGGACCGAGCCGAGATGCCCTTCTGGGCGCCGGGGCTGGTGATCGTGCTGGGCGGCGACGGCACGCTGTTGTCGGTGGCGCGCATCTTTGCTTCGACCGGCACGCCTATCCTCAGCGTGAATCTTGGGTTCCTGGGTTTCCTGACCGAGGTTCGCTTGGGCGACCTCTATTCGACGCTGGAGGGCTGGTGCAGCGATTGCCACACGCTGGATGCCCGCGCCATGCTGCACGCCACCGTGTGGCGCGCGGGAGAGCCGCAGTCCAGCTATGAGGCGCTGAACGAGGTGGTGGTCTCAAAGGGCGACATTGCCCGCATGGGCGATTTCGCCGTGGAGCTGGACGGAAAGATGGTGGCCCGCTTCCGCGCCGACGGCGTCATCGTCTCCACTCCGACGGGTTCCACGGCTTACACGCTGGCCGCCAATGGTCCCATCCTGACCCCGGACGTGGATGCGCTGGTGGTGACTCCGGTCTGCCCGCATCTGCTCACGCTGCGGCCCATTGTGGTGCGCGGCGATGCCTCGCTCACCGTGCGGGTGGAGGGCGTGCCCAACCAGGCGCTGCTGACCGTGGACGGCCAGAAGGCCGTCGAACTACACCTGGGCGACGAGGTGCGCTGTCAGCGCAGCAAGCACACCGTCAACCTGGTCAGGCTGAGCGAGAGCGGATTTTTTGAGGCGCTGCGCAGCAAGCTGAGCTGGGGCGAGCGGTGATGACACAGGGAGTAGGGAATAGGGAAATTAGCGGCTGAGTTCGCCCAGGAGGACTTTGGCTTTGGCGGCCAGGGTGTGCGCTCCATCCACGTCGCCTGAGGCGAGCGCCGTGCGGGCTTGCTTGAGGAACTCCCTGATCTGCACGGCGGTCTTCTGCTCCTGGTCGTTCAGCTTGCGGTTGATGCCGTTCAACCCGCGCTCGGTGGCTGCAATCGAGTCGGAGGTCTGACGCCGCAGATCTGAGGGGTCGCCCGATGAAAGCTGGCCGATGGCGCTTACCCCAGGGCTTCCGTTCGCGGCCTGCTGGGTATTCTTGTTCACCGGTTTTTTGCGTTTCACTGGCGGTTTGGGCGTTTCCTGCGTCTCTGTTCCGGTTTTGGCTTCGGGCGCGGGGGGCTGGCTGGGAATTGTCACAGCGGAAGGCGGCAGCTCGACGGGCGCGGGCACGGGTATTGGCGGCGGAGCGGCTTCAATGGGCGGCGCAACGGGCTGAACCTGCGATGTATTGGTCTTGTGAGTACACCCCACCAGCAAGAACGGCAGCAGCCACACGGCAATCCTGGCAGGCAATTTCATCCCGCAAGCCCTTTCTCGCTTTGAGTGTTCGCCGGCTGAAGATGCCGGCGTCCCCATTCCGCGGCGGAGAGTGGAATTCGCAACTGGAACTCCGTGCCACGGTCTTGGTTAGATTGTACTTCGATGCTGCCATGATGTAACTGGATAATTTTGTAGGTCATGGCCAAACCTATGCCGCTGCCCCCGCTTTTGGTGGTGAAATAGAGGTCGAAAATCTTCTCCTGGATGTCGTCGGGGATGCCGGTTCCCTCATCGGCAATGCGCAGAACCGCAAACTTACGGTCCTCCTCGAGGACGACTTCAAGCCTGCCGCCCTCCGGCATGGATTGTGCGCCATTCTGAATCACGTTCAACGTCGCTTGCTTGAGCAGGTCGGCATCCACATTAGCCATGAGCGGACTCGGCGGCATGCGGCTGACCAGGGTCACATTCCGGGTGGAAAGCTCGGCCGTGGCCAGCGCCAGTACGTCGCCGATGACTGCGCGCAGATCCTGCTCGCGCAGTTGCAGTTCCACCGGGCGCGTAAAGTCCACCAGCATTTGCACCACGCGGTCCAGACGGTGAATCTCCGCGTCAATCACCTCCAGGTGACGGACTGCGGGGACGCTGGCTCCGCCCAACTTGGTCTTCAGCAGTTCCAGGTGAACGACGATGGCGTTGATGGGGTTCTTTACCTCGTGGCCCACCCCGGAGGTAAGCCGGCCGATGGCGGCCATGCGGCGCGACAGCTCCAACTCCGACTCGATCTCCTCTACCGACTCCAGATCGTGCAGCGTGACCAGCGCGCCCAGCCCATGATGCGTGCGGTCGTCGTGGATAAAGTCCAGCGAGGCCTGGATGCGCCGCCCGGTCTCGGTGAGGATATCTTCCTGCACCAGAGTGATGCCGGCATCGAAAGCCTCGCGGAGGGTCTTCCCCAGCACCGTCGAGCGATCGAATATCTCCCGCGCATGCAGGCCCAGGATGCTGTCCTTCTCAATGGACAAGAACCGCCGCGCAGCATCGGAGACCAGCACCGCGCGCCCGTCCCCGGTAAAGAGGAGGATTCCGTCCTGCAGGTTGCCGAGAATCTGATCCAGGTTTTCTTTCAATGCGGAAAAGACTTCTTCCACATTTCTCATGCGCTGTCCGATGATCTCGATCTTGTTGGAGACGCGGGCCGCCATATCCTGCCTGGGCGCCTTTTCGTCGCCCTCCGCCGCCTCGCTGGCCGCGGTCCAATAGTCGAGCTGCCTGCTGATCTCTTCCATGGGGCGGAGGGCCAGGTTGCTCAGCAGGAAGGCCGCCACCAGAGCCGCGCCCAGCGCAAAGCCCATCAGCGTGAAGGCTTCGGCCAGCCAGGGAGCATAGACGGCGCGCAGCAGCGTGGTGCGCACACCCACATGCACGGTGGCAAAAGGCTCGCCATTGCGCTCCAACGGAACCACCACGTCAAAGACCCTGGGCGGACCGAAGACCTCCCTCATCAACTTGAGGGGATTGGCGCTGAGGAGCTGGATGTAGTTGGGCCGGACAGGCAGCGGCTTGTCTTCGTTTTCGGGATTGGTGCTCAGGAGCGTACTCTGCTGGCTGTCGCCGATGTTGATGTCGTAGATCGTGAGGGAGTATCGGTTGATGGATTCGACCACCGCCTGCAGCGCATCATTTTCGCGGACGGCCTCGGCTGTGAGCTCGCGCAACTGATCCGGGTTGTTGGGATCGACCTTGCGGTCCTTGAGCCCGGTTTCAAGGGCCTGCTGCAAGGCAAACCGCACCTGGTTTGCCACCATGTGGTTGGTGTCATAGGACTGCTGCACGGCCGCGTGCAGCAACTGGCTCACGTAGACCAGCGAGAGCAGTCCGGCGATGAGAAATACCAGGGCGGTGATAGCCAGAACGAGTTTGGTCTTCAGGCGCATGAGTTAGTCCGGCTGCTCTTCACGGGAACGGCTGTACTCCTTGAGCTTGTTGTGCAAGGTCTTCAGGCTGACGCCCAGAATTTCGGCGGCGCGGGTCTTGTTCTGCCCGGTAGCTTCAAGGGTGCGCAGAATCAGCAGCCGCTCGGCTTCATCCACGGTAGAGCCCACGCGCACCGGCACTACGCCGGCATCGAGTGCCTGCGCGGCGAGTATCTGCGCCTTGCCAAAGCCTGGAGGCAGATGCCCGGCGTCGAGCGGGGCACCGTCCGGGCAGAGAATGACCGCCCGCTCGATGGCATTGCGCAGTTCGCGAGCGTTGCCCGGCCAGCCATAGGCCATCATCCGGTCCAGCATCGATGCGGCCACGCCGGAGACCTTGCGCCCGTGTTTCCGGTTCATTTCGGAGACCATGGCATCGGCCATCGGCGGCAGATCCTCGATATGTTCGCGCAACGGCGGCATGTGGATATTGAAGACATTGAGCCGGTAGTAGAGATCGGGGCGCAGATTGCCATGGGTGACGGCCTGGCCGGGGTCGCGGTTGGTGGCGGCCAGCACGCGCACGTCCACTTCCTGCTCGACGCGCGCTCCCAGACGACGGAGCTTTCGCTCTTCCAGTACGCGCAGCAGCTTGGCCTGGGTGGCGGACGGCATCTCGGCCAGTTCGTCCAGCAGCAGCGTGCCTCCAGAGGCCAGCTCGAAGCAGCCCGCACGGCGTTCTACCGCGCCGGTAAAGGCGCCCTTCTCGTGGCCGAATATCTCGCTTTCGATCAGCGTTTCGGGAATGGCCGCGCAATTCACTGCGACGAACGGACGCGTTTTGCGCGGGCTCAAGTCGTGCAGAGTGCGCGCCACCAACTCCTTGCCTGTGCCGCTTTCGCCGGTAATAAGCACCGACACGTTGGAGGGGGCGATCTGCTCGATCAGTCCGAAGATTTCGCGCATCTGCCGCGAATTGCCCACCAGAGCGCCCAGCACGCCGGTTTCGCGCAGCCGCCGCCGAGCAACTTCAAGCTCGATTTCGGTGTCGCGCTGGCGCGTGGCATTGGCAAGGATCGTACGCAGACGGGTGGCGTCCACCGGCTTTTGCAGAAAGTCGTAGGCCCCCAGCTTCATGGCTTCAACGGCCAATTGAATGGAGCCCATGGCGGTGAGCACCACCACGGCCAGGTTGGCGTTGAGGCCGGAACCCTCTTCGGAGAGCTTGGTCAGCAGGCCGATGCCGTCCATGCGAGGCATTTTGAGGTCGGTGACGACAATGGCCGGATCCCACGCCAGCGCCTTCTCCCAGCCCTCGATGCCGTCGCGCGCGGTCTCGGTGCGATATCCCCATCCGGAGATCAGCTCCGCGAGTCCCATCAGCGCGTGGGGCTCGTCTTCGACAATCAGGACTTTGACAGCGTTTTGCATAATGGCTTCCGACGCAAGTGTTGCGACCGCAAAGCCCTGGCTTTGCGGCCAGGGATTTGCGGTCAACCCACAACTTACCTTTCTACCATGCACAAACGCCGGTCCGGCTTATCTTTACCGGAACTGCCGCTGGCATTTCACTGCGCCGCTGCTAGCGAGGCGATGTGCGGGTCGGCATAGAGATTGCGCAGGGCCTCGGCGCGAACGGTGGAGTCTGTCAGCGTCGGGTTTGCGGGAGCGGCCAGGAACCATGCCCAGTTGGAGCGCTCCGTGAAGGCCTCAGGCGCTGGAACCTCGCCGCCCAATTCGACGCCGACGATCTTCCCCGCAGCGGCCTGTCCCATCATACGGCTGGCCTGGAAGCGTGGATCGACGTGGTTCAGCCGGAGTTCGAGCACATCCGCGTAGAGCACACCGGGGAAGAAGTCGCGCGGCGCTTCCGTATCACCGTCGGCTCGGGGCTGCGGCGACGCAGCTTCCCACATCCAGACCAGATTGTGTAGCCCATCGCGATTCACCAGGCGGTCAAAGAGCTGGCGATAGAGTTCGCTGGAACCGTGAACTCCTTTGCGCCCAGACCACCAGAAATCCTTGCCGTTGGACTCCGGATAGGGATTCCAGAGCACTGCGACCCCGGCCTTATCCAGTTCCTTGAGCGCCGCCGCCACCTCGTCCATCTGATCACACCAGTGCTTGTTCAGGCCGCTGCCGGGCGTGAGCAGTTCGTTCCACTCGAAGTCGGTCAACACGCCGTGTGCGCTGGCCGGCGCGTCGTCGGTGGGCCGGGCTGGGCGCCAACTCAAGCTCACCACGGCATGGTTCGCATGGGCGCGAATGGCCTCTTTCACGATGGCTTTATGCGTCTCAGCAAGGGTCGATCCGGCTGCCGCGCTCCCCAAATTCGTGGCATAGATGGCTGGCTGCTTGCCCGTTGCCTGGATTACCGCTGCGGTTGCGGCCGAGGGTGAGGCGGGGTCGTTCTCCTGGCCGCTCAGCACGGCTTGACCGGGTGTGGCAACCAGGCGGGTCAGCAGGGCTTTGGCCTCGGCGGTAGCGTCAGGGCTTACCGGTTCGACCGTGGATGCGCTGCCGGTGCGGTCGGCCGTGGCCTTGCGGATGGCTGCCATGGGCCCGGCCAGGCGCGGATCGTCGCGGTTAAGTGCCCGGGGGGAGTGGTAAGTGGCATTGGCCAGGTCAAGCGGGTTTCCCGATTGAATGAACTCGCTCCAGACCATGAAGTATGTCCAGAGCGGTTGCCGCTCAAGCACCTCGGGACTGGGCATGCCGCCCACTTCGGCCAGCGCGATGGGTTTGCCCGCCGCTACGGCCAACATTTCGGTGTAGTAATCCTGCTTGAACTCGCCGTAGATGTCCATGGTGACCACGTCGGCATACTGAGGGCCGGGATAGTAATCCGAGATCGGCGCCGCGTTGCCGCCGGGCGAATTCACATTCCATACCCACACCAGGTTGTCCAGATGATGCACGTTGACGAAGCGGTCATAGAGCTGGCGGTAGAGCGCGGCAGACCCGTCTTTGCCCGGACGGCCTGTCCACCAGAACCAGTTGCCGTTGATCTCGTGATACGGCCGGTACAGCACTGGCACATGCGCGTCGCGCAGTTGCGCCAGGTAGCCGGCGATTACGTCCACCTGGGCGCACCAGCGGTTATACAGCGGAGTGCCGGGGGTGAGCAGTTCCTTCCACTCGTAATCTGTCAGTTTGCCTTGCACGCTGTCGTGGAAGGTGACGGGCTCGTCGTCGGTGGGCTTCACTTCATGCCAGGTGAGCGCGATTACCGCGCCGTTCCGGTATTGCCGCTTGACCTCTTCGATCATGGCCGGCCGCGAGAGCACGGAGTCCTTATCGTCGCCGGCGGAGAAGCCGAAGTCCTCTCCGAAGAGTCCGGGATATTTGCCGGTCAGGTCGTAGGCCATGTCGGTCCAGCGCGCGCCCACATTGGGAAAGTTATGCTGGCCGGTGATGGTGGCCTTGCCGGAGATGGAGTAGAGATAGGCGAGCAGGGCGCGCGCCTCCGGGGTTGCATGAGGGTTGACTGGTTCCGGAGCGGCCTGCGCCCAACTGGCGGATCCCAGAACGGCTAGCAGAGCAAGAGTTGCAAACTGTTTCAATCGCATCGTGAAAGTCCATTCCTTTCGCGCAGCGAATTATAGACGATATCGTTATCAGTGGAGAAACTGTGGATGAAAAGCGCGCGCCGCGAATGGCCGGGAGGCACACCGATCTATTCCGTCTTGTCTGTCAGCTCCGCCCAGCGGGCGTAGAGTGCGTCGTTCTGGTGCTGCGCGGCGTCCAGTTCCTTCAGCGCCTCCTGGAGTGCGGTTGCGTCGGTAGCAATGTCAGGTTGCTCGATGCGGTCGCGGGCGGCAGCCAGGCGGGCGTCGGACTGCTCGACTTGCTGCTCGATGGCGGCGAATTCCCGGGCTTCGAGGTAAGAGAGCTTTTTCTTTGCTCCCGAACCGGACGCCTGCTCGGTTCCTGTCCGCTGTGCGGGGCTGGAGCCGTCTGAACGGCGCGCCTGCTTACCCTGTTCGGCTTCTCCCTGCTCTTCAATCCAGTCTTCCCATTGCGCGTAGTCGGCAAACCGGCCGGTGTTGCCGCGGCCATCGAGGCCGAGCACGGTCGAGGCCACACGGTTGAGCAGGTAGCGGTCGTGGGTGACCAGCACCAGAGCGCCGGGGAAGTCGAGCAGATTCTCTTCGAGGATTTCGAGGGTGGGAATGTCGAGATCGTTGGTGGGCTCGTCGAGCAGCAGAACGTCGGCCGGCTCCAGCATCAGTTTGGCGATGAGCACCCGGGCCCTTTCGCCGCCACTGAGGTTGCGGACCGGCTGATTCAGTTGCTCGCCGGTGAAGAGGAAGCGGGCGGCCCAACTGGCCACGTGCACCACCCGGCCCTGGTGGATGACCGAGTCGCCTTCCGGGGCCAAGGCGCGGCGCAGCGTGAGAGTGTCGTCCAACTCGCGCATCTGGCTGAAGTAGACCATGCGCAGCGCATCGGCGCGGCGAATGGCGCCTTCGGCGGGCTCGATTTCGCCGAGCAACAGGCGCAGGAGGGTTGTTTTGCCGCTGCCGTTCGGCCCCACCAAGCCAACCTTCATGCCTGCGGCGAGGACGAAGTTGAGCCCCGTGAATAACCGCCGCGGTTCCTGCTTTGCACTCGATTCCTCTGGTGCTTCGCTCGCGGGCACGTCGCAGGCTACATCGGTGAACTCGACCAGGCGCTTGGTTTTGCGCTGGCTGGCCTCGAAGTCGATGCCGGCGGAGTTGACCGTGGTGCGGGCGTCCATGGCCTTCAACTGGCCGATCATTTCGTTGGCGGAGTCGATGCGTGCTTTGGACTTGCTTGTTCGTGCCTTGGGGCCGCGGCGCAACCATTCGATCTCGGTCTTCACCTGGTTGCGCAGGCTCTCCTGCTGGCGGCTCTGGGTTTCAAGATAGCCCTGTTTTTCTTCGAGAAAATGGCTGAAGTTGCCTTTGACGCGCAGCAAACCGTCGGCATAGACGCGATTCAGTTCGATGATCTCGCTGGAAGTGGATTCGAGGAAGTAGCGGTCGTGGCTGACGGTGACGGCGGCGAAGGAGGAACTGCGCAGCAGTTCTTCAAGCCACTCGATGCCGGCCAGGTCGAGGTGGTTGGTGGGCTCGTCGAGCAGCATCACCTCCGGCTCGATGACCATGGCTTCGGTGATGGCCAGCCGCTTGCGCCAGCCGCCGGAGAGCGAGGCCGCCTCCTGATCGAGGTCGGCAAAACCGGCGCGGCCGGTGAGTTCGCGCAGACGACCCTCGCGCTCGGATTCGTTGACATGGGCCGCGGCCAGAGCCTTTTCCAGCACCTGGCGGATGGTGAGGCCGGCGGCAAAACGCGAGTCCTGCGGAACATAGGCGGCGCGGGCGCGCTTGCGGACGGCAAGTTCGCCGGAGTCCGGCTCGACCTGGCCGGCGAGAATGGCCAGCAGCGTGGACTTGCCCGCTCCGTTGGGACCGATGAGGCCAATGCGGCAGCCGTCGTCCACGGTGAAGGAGATATTGCTAAACAAGGGAGTAGCGCCGAATTGTTTGGTCACGGATTGCGCGTTGAGAATAGGAGGCATCTCTCCTAAGACTACCGTGTCTTGAGAACGCGGGCGAAACTGCGCAGGCGGAGACGCCCCATGCGCCGATGCGGCGCCAATGTACGCCAAAAAGTGGCAGTTTTGGGCCAAAATTGGCTCAAAAATGCTCGAAACTGGCCTAAAACAAGCTAAAAAACGCCGGTTATGTTTACTGATTAGTTAATGGGTAAATTTTATAAACTGTTCATTATGATAGGCTTACTATCATACGCGGGCCGAAAAAGACGCGTTTACAGGGAGGGGGTGGGGTAATGACTGGAAATTTCCCTGACAGAAGAGACCGGAGGACGCCTGACGCTGGCCGTCCAAGCCGATGCGAGGGTTTCGCACACATCTCTTCCCATCTACCAGTGTGCGCCGGGGGAGGGTAATTTTCGGCAGTGGAATTCAAAAAAAGTGAGCAATCCGCTGCTGCCGAGCTTGCATTGGGGATTTTGTATAAGCCAAGATCGGAGTTTCGGCAGACTTCGATGGTGGGGGTCGTGCAATCCCAGGTCTCAGAATCGAGGGCCACCCACCGTACTGCCATCACCGGTCCCCAAAAGCGAGGGACCGGTGGCACCCTCATCTCGGCTTGGAAAGAGTGCGGAGACCAGGGTCACCCGCCGGGAGAATCGAACTCCATTCCTGTCCGGGAATCAGGGGGTATAAATCCCCTCTCTAGCACCTGCTAGTCGCCCTCCGTTGAATCCTTGCCCTTCTCTAAAGCTGCAGTTTTAGGCACAGCCGCCGATAGTTGCGCAGACAAGGCGAGCGGAATCACAATTTCCCCAAATTGCTTTTCATATTGCTGAATTGCTTGGATGAGCATTGCGACCATAATCTTAGCCTGCAGAGGCGCCATAACTAGCCGCGCCTTCATCTCAAGATCGGCAATGCCCGTTTGGGTTGGGCTTGCCTCCCCCACCCCGATTGAAATATCCGTTGGACTGGCTGCTGTCTGAACGAAATTCACATAGACAGACTTGAAATCGGGAGCGTTATGCACGGAGGGCTCGGAAACAGCCTTTCGAGGTCCTTTCTTGCTTTCGTTTGGGCTCATGCTGCGTTCTCCTGTAGTTCTGGTATTGTCTGTGGCTGCTGATGCCATACTTTGTGGAATCCACCCAATTCCGACGGAAATGGCGGCAGCCACAATTCATTCGGATTGGATACTTGTGGTGCACTGATCTGGAAATTGCCAAGAAGTCTAACGGGTTCAACGATCTTCGCTGTTGGATAGAGGTCTGCAAGACCTCCAATGTAGCAGGAATTATTCACGCCATATCCAGGAATCTGCCATTCTGCTCCGATCGAAAGAACCGAGCCGGTCACGTTGTTCAAGTACGCCTCCGAGATATCGCAAGCAGGTGTCTCCTCAACCCCGAAGAGATTGACAGGCCGTCCCGCATTTTCCCAGCACTTACGGAAAACATCGGGATCAATCGGGCCGCGAGTATTATCGGGATCATTGTCGTCATAAGCCACAACGCCGACCTTCATTCCCAGCGCACGAGCCACTTCAACCATCACCCGGATACTCAAGTTTCCTGGGTTATTCAACAACTGCGAAACTCTTCCGCTGGTTTTTTTCATCTTCTCTGCAATCTCGTTTTGGCTGATACCCTCCTCCTCAATCTTTGTTTCGATTTGTGCAACAAAGTTTGAGGAGATGCTGTAGACGAAATCAGCCGTGCTTTTCTGTGTCCAGTGGGCTACTGTTTCCATTGCTGGGGCCCTTTCTTGGTGTCCTTTGGAGTGTCGTCAAAAACGGCTTCCAACGCGGCTGCCGAATCCGCACTCTCTGCCATTTTCTTGATGAATCTCTTCTGATCGGGATCTGTTTCGTAGCCGGGCTTTATCGCATGAGAACAAAGTACGATTGCCTGCAAGAACCGTGCTGTTTTAGGCAATGGGTTGACCTTATACCCGTAAAATCGGTGATCAGAAGCCTTAAAAACAAAAGCCATCGGCGCAATCGAATCACCCTCAAAATTGTGAAAACGAGTCTTTGGACCATTTTGTCCGTCCAACCACCGTTGCAAGTTCACTTTCAATGCCCTCTTCTCATTTGCCGACAGGGTTTTAATCCCACCCGTGATATTGAGATCGCTCGTCCCCGTTAAAACACCGAGTTTCCGATCTGCACCTTGGCTGACCTGTCCGAAAACCCGAAATTTTATTTTCCCTTGCGACACACCGCCGCTCCATGATCTTAGTTATAACTAAACTCAAAGTCAACCCCCAGTTTAGGTCTAGCTAAACTCATTGTCAAGCGTTCGGTGTAATATATGTGTCAAGTGCATAATATTCCTGATTAGTTAATGGGACAATTTTGTAAACTATTCATTATGAATAACTTACGATCAATCGCGGGCCGGAAAAGACGCGTTTACAGGGAGGGGGTGGGTAAAAACCGGGCAAATCCCTGACAGAAGAGACCGGAGGACGCCCGGCGCTGGCCGTCCAAGCCGATGCGGGGGTTCTCTTCCCATCTACCAGTGTGCGCCGGGGGAGGGTAATGATCGGCAGTGGAATTCAAAAAAAGTGAGCAATCCGCTGCTGCCGAGCTTGCATTGGGGATTTTGTATAAGCCAAGATCGGAGTTTCGGCAGACTTCGATGGTGGGGTTCGTGCAATCCCAGGTCTCAGAATCGAGGGCCACCCACTCTTTTGAGGGAGATTGAGATGTGGGTCACCCGCCCGCCTACCCCCTCTCGTCGTACTGCCATCACCGGTCCCCAAAAGCGAGGGACCGGTGGCACCCTCATCTCGGCTTGGAAAGAGTGCCGAGACCAGAGCCACCCGCCGAGGGACCGGTGGCACCCTGATCCCGGCTTGGAAAGAGTGCGGAGACCAGGGCCACCCGCCATTTCTCCTATTTGTGTAGAGTGCGGCGTGGACCGGGAGGTCCACGCGACAGCCGGCCAGGAGGCCGGCGCTACTTATTTACGGATAAATTCGAAGTCGTGCCCTGGCACGTCTTGCGGCACGGAACAGGTTTCTTTGCTGACTGCGAAGCCCTAAACTGAAATCATGCTGGATTACGAGATTTCCCCCTCTGAGGCCGCGGCGCTGCGCGGCGAAAACAAGGTTCGGCTGATCGATGTGCGCGAGCCGTGGGAGTTTGCGACAACGCGGATCGACGGCAGTGTGGAGATGCCCATGGGCGAAGTGGCCAGTCGCGCTCACCAGGAATTGGACCCGGAAGAACGGCTGGTGGTGGTGTGCCACCACGGCATCCGCTCGATGAACGTGGCCGTATGGCTGCGCGGACAGGGGTTTGAGCAGGTTCAATCGCTGCGCGGCGGCATTGACGCCTGGTCGGCGGAGGTCGATCCGGCCGTGGCTCGATATTAGTGATCCGGCCCGAAACGAGTTCATGCGGTCTCCCACCCTTTCCGCACAAAACGCGGAAAGGATGGGGCACGGCGGCATTTTGGTGGCGCGAGGGATCCAGGCCGGATTCATGGCGCACTTCAAAATTCCGTTTTCCGATGCGACAGCCTATACTCTCCCTTGTCGAATTTCTTCAGGAAAAGGAGCATTCACATGTCTTCTCCCGCTGTTGCCTTTGCACGCCAGAACTATCTCCGCTTTTTGAGTGAACTGAAAGACCTGCTGCGCATTCCGTCGGTCTCAGCGCTGCCCGAGCACAAGGGCGATTGCAGAAAAGCCGCCGAGACGCTGGCTGCCGAGCTGAAGCGCATCGGCATGGAGAATGTGCGGCTCATTGAAACCGTGAGCAATCCGCTGGTGTATGCCGACTGGCTGCACGCCGCGGGCAAGCCCACCGTGCTTTGCTATGGCCACTACGACGTGCAGCCGACCGATCCGCTGGACGAGTGGCTTTCGCCTCCCTTTGAGCCGGTAGAGAGGGACGGGAACCTCTATGGCCGCGGCACGGCGGACGACAAGGGGCAGGTATGGGCGCAGGTGAAGGCGCTGGAGTCGCTGCTGACCGTCAATGGGAAGCTGCCGCTGAATGTGCGCGTTCTGCTGGAAGGCGACGAGGAGATGGGAGGGGAGGGAATTGCAACCTTTGTTGCCACGAAGCCGCCTGAATTGAAGTCGGACTTTGCCCTCATCTCTGACACCGAGTTGTTTGCACCCGGCCTGCCGACGCTGTGCGTGGGCCTGCGTGGCATGATCTATACCGAGATTGAGGTGCGCGGCGCCAAGACCGACCTGCACTCCGGCATGTACGGCGGCGCGGCTCCCAACCCGTTCTTTGCCTTGGCGCAGATGCTGGCCAAGCTCAAGGACGAGAACGGCCACATCCTCATCCCCGGCTTCTATGACGGCATCATTCCGCCTAGCCCCGAGGAACTGGCTGCGTGGAAGAGCCTGCCCTTTGACGAAGAGCACTATCGCAAGACGGAAGTGGGCTCGCGGCAACTGGTGGGCGAGGCAGGCTATAGCGTGCTGGAGCGCACCTGGGCGCGGCCGACGCTGGACGTACACGGCATCCCAGGCGGCTTTATCGGCGCGGGCGCCAAGACGGTGATTCCCGCCAAGGCGCTGGCCAAGGTTTCAATGCGCCTGGTTCCGGGCATGACGCCGACGAAGGCATTTGCGCAGTACAAGAGCTACGTCGAGAAGATTGCTCCGGCTGGCGTTGATGTCGAGGTCCGTTTGATTCACTCCGGCGAGCCTAGCCTGATTCCCGTCGATAACCGGTACATTCGGGCGGCTACCCGCGCGCTCAAAGAGGTCTGGGGCAAGGAGACGGTCTTTATCCGCTCGGGCGGGTCAATCCCCATTGTGGGCGACTTCGACCGCCATTTGGGCGCGCCCAGCGTGATGATGGGCTTCGGTTTGCCCGACGACAACATCCATGCCCCGAACGAGAAGTTCCATTTGAAGAACTTCTCGTTGGGGATTGAGTCGATTGTTCGCTTTCTTGAGGAAGCCGGCAGTTGACCTTGGCAGATGGACGCCTGGAGCCAGCGGCGGCGGTAGATGCCGCCGCCGGCTACTCAACGCCAGCGGCCCGGAGAGTATTGGCCACGCAGTAGCTAACGTTGAAGCCGTTCATCGCGTAAGCTGAACTCACAGAGATGTTCGACTCCTCATCCAATCCTGAGCTTGCAGAGACGCTGATTGCCGAGATTCAAGAGGCGCTGCCGGAAGCCTCGGGCGGTGATCGGGCGCCCGTCGCGGCGCCGTCAGAGCCCATCATCGCCTTCAGCCATGTCGGCATCTCGTTCGATGACCGGCCGGTGCTGGAGGATGTGAGCTTCTCGGTGGATCGCGGCCAGACCCTCTGCATTCTGGGCCGCAGCGGAGTGGGCAAGTCAGTGGCGCTGCGGCTGCTGATGGGCTTTCTTCAACCCGATTCGGGCTCCATTCGCGTCGAGGGCCAGGAGATTGCCGGTCTAGGCGAAGAGGGCATGCGGGCCATTCGCAAGCGCGTCACCATGGTCTTCCAGAACGGCGCTCTCTTCGATTCGCTGAGCGTGCGCGAGAATGTTGCCTTTCCGCTGCGCGAGCGCGGGGGGCTGGCCGAGGACCAGGTGAACCAGATTGTGGAGCGACTGATCGGCCTTGTGGGCGCAGAGGATGTGGCGGATGCTTTTCCGGCCAGTCTCTCCACCGGTCGCAAGCGCGCGGTGGCCATTGCCCGGGCGCTGGCCGCGCAGCCCGAAGTGGTGCTCTATGACGAGCCAACCACCATGGTCGATCCCATCATTGCGCGCCGCCTCGGCGATCTGATTCAGCGGCTCAAGCGCCAGCTTGGATTCACCAGCATCGTGGTTACGCACGATATGCGCTTTGCCGAGCGGCTTGCCGACCTGGTGCTGTTCCTCCATCAGGGCCACGCCCAGTTCTTCGGCCCGCTCAAGGAATTTCTTGCTTCCACCGATCCGCACATTCAGCAATTCCTTACGCTGGACGCTTACCTGTTACCTTCGGAATGAGAGATTTATCATCTCGTAACCTAGGGTCTGTCATCAAACTAACCACAGGATCGCCGAGGCGAAGTAGATGGCGGCAAGGAAGTTGCGCGCGGTTTTGTCATAGCGGGTGGCGATGGCACGGAATTGTTTAAGGTTGGCGAAGAAGTT